>Ga0307285_10000009_pt1 | contig 116632 bp, 118 predicted proteins | sample ER_DNA_139_FD_194476 | JGI IMG/M metagenome (GOLD analysis project Ga0307285, IMG submission 194476) | Bulk soil microbial communities from the East River watershed near Crested Butte, Colorado, United States - ER_DNA_139 | ecosystem: Environmental > Terrestrial > Soil > Floodplain | place... | reverse complement strand
GGAGGCGGACTCGCCGGCGGAGGCGATGCAGCTCGCCGACGTGAGGATGTACGCGCAGAAGGAGTCGCGGCGACTGGCCTGGTCAGTCGGGTCGCTCGACCGCGAAGCTCTCGAGCAGGGTCGTTAGGACCTCGGTCACCTCGGCCCGGCTCTGGGGCCGCTCGTCGCGCGCGAGCAGCATCGCCGCCTCGTCGAGCGCCCCCATCAGGAGATGGGCCATCGGCTTCACCGGCAGATCGCGGACCTCCCCGGCCTCGATCGCCGCCGCCAGGCTCGCTTCGATCAGCCCGAGGCCGTTGGCGGCTCCGATCTCGCGCCAGCGCTCCCACCCGAGCACGGCGGGCGCGTCGTGGAGGGCGATCTGGCGCAGCTCCGGCTCGGCGCACTCGTCGAGGAACGCCTCCACGCCGGCCTTCATCGCCTCCAGCGGGCTGTCGAGGTCGGAGCCGAGGACAATCCGGGCGACCCGCTCGGTCGATTCCGCCTCGATCCGCGCATAGAGCGCCTCCAGCAAGCTCGCCTTGTCGCCGAACTGGTGGTAGAGGGCGCCGCGGGTAACTCCCGCGGTGCGGACGATCTCCTCGGTGCCGACGTCGTCATAGCCGCGCTCGGTGAAGAGACGGCGAGCGGCGGCGATCAAGGCCTCGCGGGTCGCCTGGGTGCGCTCGGCCTGAGTACGGCGCCTTTCGGATTCTGGACTTACAGACATGCAGTATGTATGTTATATGCGACAGCGGCCAAAGGAGGAGCATCGTGACGGACCAGCGCAAGGAAGTTCATCTTCCCCAGGGAAGGATCCGCTACCGCGAGGCGGGTGAGGGCCAACCGATCGTCTTCGTCCACGGGTACCTGGTCGACGGGCGCCTGTGGGACGGCGTCGTCGACCGGCTCTCCGACCGCTTTCGCTGCATCGCCCCCGACTGGCCGATCGCCGCGCACCAGGTGGCGATGAGCCCCGACGCCGACCTCTCCCCTCCCGGCATAGCCAGCCTGATCGCCGACTTCCTCGCCAAGCTCGAGCTCGAGGACGTGACGATCGTCGGCAACGACTCCGGCGGGGCGATGTCGCAGGTGCTGGTGACCTCGCACCCCGACCGGATCGGCCGCCTGGTGCTGACCAACTGCGACACCCACGAGAACTTCCCGCCGGGGATCTTCAAGGCGATGCCGCCGCTGGCAAAGCTGCCCGGCGGGATGTTCCTCCTCTCGGCCCCGTTCCGGATCGAAGCGGTGGCGCGGCGCGCCACCGCTCCCTTCGCGAGAACGAAGATCCCGGACGAGCTGATCGCCTCCTGGATGAAGCCGGCGACGAGCGACTCCGGAGTGATGCGGGACGCGGCGAAGGTCACGGCGGGGATGAACAAGCGCCATACGCTGGCCGCTGCGGAGAAGCTGCGTGGCTCGAAGCTGCCGATCCTCCTGGCCTGGGCACCCGGCGACAAGTACTTCCCGCTCAGCTATGCGCAACGGCTGCAGAGCGAAGCCGGCAACGCGAAGATCGTGCCGATTCCGGACGCGAAGACCTTCGTAGCGCTCGATCAGCCCGGGCGACTGGCCGCGGAGATCGCCGAGTTTGCGGCTTCCTCATAACGGGCCGAACGAACAAACGTTCCCAAACAATCGCAAAGAGCATATTTTTCGTCCGACGGGCGGGGTGAAACTTCCACAACCCCTACAGGAGGACGGAGCGCGATGTCCAAGCAGATCTTCGACCAGGATCGCCCCCGCAGCACCATGGCCCAGCGTCTCGACGAAGCCTTCGCCGGCTGCGACGAGTGGACCGTGATCGCGGCCCCCCGCCGTCGCAGCACCCTCGACTTCACCCCCACCGCGGCAAGCACCGCGCAGCTCTTCGACGGCGCGGCGCTGCTTCGGGCGGAGGAAGCCGAAGCGCTTTAGCCCTACTAGCTCAGGTCTCCTGGTACAGCGGACCGTCGCCGCCCTCGGGGAGGGTGAGGCGGCCGCCCTTGGCGGTGATCGCGCCGCACTGGACGCAGTTGGAGGCGGTGACGTGGACGTCGACCTCCGCGGCCCCGTTCTCCAGCTGGTCCTCGGGGATCTCGTAGACCTGGGCCGGGCACATCGAGACCCAGGTCTGGGCGACCTCGCGGGGGACGTGGCTCTGGATGCGGACGTGGTTGGGGGCGTCGTCGCGGGTGGCATTGCCGGAGAGGAAGACGGAGTCGAGCTTGTTGAAGGTCAGCTCGTTGTCGGCTTTGGGGTAGGTGTCCCCCGCCTTGCCGAGGTCCATCTTCACCTCGGAGTCGTGCTCCTGGCTCCAGTGGCCGCCGGGGAAGGCGCCTTTGGTGATCGTCATCGCCGAGGCGATCGCACCGCCCATGAAGAAGCCTTTCGAGAAGGGCTGGCGCATGTTGCGGGACTGCTTCAAGTCCTTCTCGATCAGCGACTTGCGGACCTTCTCGTCATAGGCCTCGAAGTTGACCGAGTCGATGTCCTGCTTCAGCGAGTCGACGATCGTCTCCGCCGCGTACATGCCGGCGTGCATCGCGTAGTGAACGCCCTTCAGCGTCGGCACGTTGACCATGCTGGCGGCGTCGCCGGCGACGACCATCCCGGGGACGGCGAGGCGCTTCGGCATCGCGAAGTAGCCGCCGGAGGGGATCGTCTTCGCGCCCCAGGCGACCCGCTTGCCGCCGTCGATCAGCTTCTTGATGAAGGGGTGGGTCTTCAGCAGCTGCAGGGCGTCGTGGACGGAGAAGGTGGCGTCGGTGTAGTCGAGGCCGGCGACGAGGCCGATGCAGATCTTGTCCTCGCCCATCGGGTAGATGAAGCTGCCGCCGAACTCGTTGAAGCGCGGCGATTTGCGCAGCGGCCAGCCCATCGTGTGGATGACGCGGTCGAGCGGCTCCTTGACCTCCCAGACCTCTTTCACCCCGAGCTCCCAGCGCATCGGGTCGGCCCCGTGCATGTCGAAGTAGTCGTAGGCGGCGTAGGTGAGGTGGCCGACGGTCCCCTCGGCGAGAACGGTCGCCTTGGCGACGACGTCGGAGCCGGGCTCGAAGTTGGCGAGCTCTTCGCCCTCCTTGCCGCGGCCACGGTCGCCGGAGCGGACGCCCTTGACGATCCGGTCCTCGACCAGCAGTTTCGTCGCCGCGGTCTCGCTGAGGATGTAGGCGCCGGCCTCTTCGGCTTTCTCGGCGAGGAAGCGGCCCAGTTTCGCGACCGAGGTGACGTAGTTGCCGTGGTTCTTGAAGTTCGGCGGCATCGGCTTCAGGGGCAGCGCCGCTTTCTTGGTCAGCAGGTAGACGGCGTCCTTGGTGACCTCCTGGTAGACCGGCCACTCCTCCTTCGGCAGGTCGGGGAAGAGCTCCTCCATCGCCGAGGGCTTCATGTTCGCCCCGGAGAGCAGGTGGGCGCCGGCGACTTTGCCCTTCTCGATCACCGCGACCGGGACTTCGCCCAGCTTCTCGGTCAGCTCCGGCTCGTCCTCGAGCAGCTGCAGGACCTTGTTCGCGCAGGCCAGACCCGCGGGCCCGCCGCCGACGATCGCAACCCCGACCTCGATTCGATCCTCGGGCGCGTCGGTCGGCGGACCGATCGCGTCGGCGGAGTCGAAAGGCGGCGGAAACTCAGCGGGTGCGACGGCGGGCATCTATGGACTCCTTGGGGTCTGGATGGAGGCCGAGCCGGAGCTCAGCCTCCCCTCTTGGCTTTGATCGCCTCGGTCAGCTTGGGGACGATCTTGTGCAGATCGCCGACCACGCCGAGGTCGGAGAACTCGAAGATCGGCGCGTTCGGGTCCTTGTTGATCGCGAGGATGTTTTCCGAGTTCTGCATCCCGACCTTGTGCTGGATCGCCCCGGAGACGCCGGCGGCGAGGTACAGCTTCGGGGCCACCGTCTTCCCGGTCTGGCCGATCTGGGCCGCGTAGGGGTACCAGCCGGCGTCGACGACCGCGCGGGTCGCGGCGACGGCGCCGCCCATCGACTCGGCCAGCTGCTCGCAGAGCTCGAAGCCCTCTTTGGCTCCGAGGCCGCGGCCGCCGCCGACGAGGATGTCGGCGTCCTCGATGTTGACGTCGGCGCCGCGCTGCTCGCCGCGCTGGACCAGCTTCGCCTTGGTCGACCACTCGGAGACCTCGACGTCGACGTCGACGACCTCGGCGCTGCCGCCGGACTCGTTGGCGTCGAAGGCGTTGAGGCGGCCGATGATGATGCCGGGCTCAGAGACGTAGCCGACGTCGGCGATCTCGGAGTCCTGCAGGATCGGCCGCTCGACCACGAGCTTGCCGTCCTGGACTTTGACCGCGGTGACCTCCATCGTCACGCCGGCGTTGAGGCGCGCGGTGAGGCCGGCGCCGATCTCGAAGCCGAGCAGGCCGCCGCCGAACAGCGCGTAGGAGATGCCGTTGTCCTGAATAACCTTGGCCATCGCGTCGACGATCGGCTGGGCCAGGCCCTCGGGCACGTTCTTGGCCCGGTAGACCTTGGCGGCGCCGAAGTTGCCCAGCGAGGCGCAGGCGTCGTCGGCGACCTCGCCGACCACCAGCGCGGAGGCCTCGCCGCCGATTTCACCGGCCAGCTTGGCCGCCTCGGAGATCGCTCCGAGCGAGTTCTTGTTGAAGTTGCCCTCGTCGTCGTGGAGGGCGTAAACCAGGATCCCTGCCATCTAGATCAGCTTCCTCTCGTCGAGCCACGCGACGATCTTTTCGACCGTCTCATTGGTGTCCTCGTCCTCGATGATCTCGCCCGCTTCCTTCGCCGGAGGCGGGTTGAGACCGAGGACCTGCGTCTTCGAGCCGTCCTGGCCGACCTGGCCGGCCTCGATGCCGACGTCGCTGGTGGCCTTCGAGTCGAGCGGCTTCTTTTTCGCGCCCATGATCGCTTTCAGGCTCGGGTAGCGCGGCTCGTTGATCGCGTCGCCGACGCTGATCACGGCCGGCAGCTCCACCTCGACGGTGTCGTACCCGTACTCGGCCTGGCGCTCGCAGCGCAGTTTGCCGTCAGCGACGTCGATCTGGATCACCTGGGTCAGCGAAGGCATCTTCAGGTGGTCGGCGACGACGGCGCCGATCGTGTAGCACTCGCCGTCGTCCGACTGCTGGCCCAGGAGGACCAGGTCGGGGCTCTCGGACTCGAGCACTTTCGCCAGCGCGTAACCGGTGGCGCAGACGTCGGAGCCGGCGAGCGCGTCGTCGGAGAGGTGAACCGAGCGGTCGGCGCCGAGGGCGACGGCCTTGTGCAGCGCGCGGACCGCGGAGCTCGGGCCCATCGTCACGGCCACTACCTCCTCGACCGGAATCGCTCCACCCTCCTTGATCTGCATGGCCGCCTCGAGGGCGTGCGTGTCGAAGGGGTTGAGGTTTTTCTCGCCGCCGCGGTCCAGTCGCATCGTGCTTGGGTCGATGCGCTTCTGAACGGCGGCGTCCGGGACCTCCTTGACCAGGACGCAGATCTTCAAAACAAAGCCTCCTTGGGGACGATTCTCAGGTCTTCGCGGGGCGCGATCTTAACGCGTGCCAGCGGTTGACTGACGAGTCAATCAGGATCATACCCCGATCCATCGGACCTATGCACGGATCCGTGTCGTAAATCACGCAGCGGCCGGCCACGGGCCAATTTCGGTCCGCACAGGACCGTTTTCGTCCCGTCAGCCTTCGGCGTGGCGAGCGGTGGCGCGCTCGCGGATGAAATCGACGATGTCGTCGGTTCCGGCGCCGGGGGTGAAGACCTCGGCGACCCCGAGGCTCTTCAGCTCGGGAATGTCGTCGGCCGGGATCGTGCCGCCGACGGTGACGAGAACGTCGTCCACCCCTTGGGCCTGCAGCAGCTCGACGACTTTCGGCACCAGGGTCATATGCGCGCCGGAGAGGATCGAGAGGCCGACCGCGTCGGCGTCCTCCTGGATCACCGTCTCGGCGATCTGCTCGGGCGTCTGGTGCAGGCCCGTGTAGATGACCTCCATGCCGGCGTCGCGCAGGGCGCGGGCGATGATCTTGGCGCCACGGTCGTGGCCATCCAAGCCGGGCTTGGCAACGACGACTCTGATCTTGCGTGCGGTTGCTGCCTCCATTGCGGGCGAAACCCTAGCGCGAACGGGCTCTGGAGCCGGTTCGAAGCGGGAAGCGGGACGGCGGCGGCATGCGGCGGCGGGCGGCGACCCGGGAGGCGCCGAAGCCGGCGACGGTGGCGAGGAAGGTCACCGCCAAGGCCACGAGCCGGCGGCCGAGGCGCTCGAAGCGCAGGGTCTGCCAGCCCTCCTCGCGGGCGATCGCGGCGAGCGGCGGGTCGGGGTTGACGGCGACCGGGTTGCCGACCGCGCGCAGCATCGGCAGGTCGGAGAGCGAGTCGGAGTAGGCGTAGGACTCGGCGAGCTCGATCCCGTGGCGCTCGGCGAATTCCTCCATCGCGGTCACCTTGCCCTCGCCGTAGACGAAGGGGCCGTCCAGCCGGCCGGTGAAGCTGCCCGCCTCGTCGACTTCGTAGCGGGTGCCGATGCCGCCGTCCATCCCCAGCACGTGGGCGAGCTGCTCGACGACGCCGTTGCCGGCGGCGCTGACGATGAAGGTCGGCCGGCCGGCGTCCTGGTGGGCGTAGACCTCTTCCAGCATCTGCGGGAAGACCCGCGGCAGGATCGCCGCCATCACTTCCGGCCCCATCCGGTCGATCGTCTTCTCGGAGACGCCGGTGATCAGCTCGCGGGCGACCCTCAGGACCTCCGCGGTGCGGGCGTCGGTGGTGCCGCGCAGCCGGTAGCGGAGGTGCTCCCATCCCCACCCGACCAGCAGCCTGCGCCCGACGATCCCCTGCTTGGCGGCGATGCGGGCGAACTGCATCCCGCTCGACCCCGCCATCAGGGTCTTGTCCAGATCGAAGAACGCCGCAGCCCGCGGCGAGGTTCCGCTCGCGGGCTGCGGGTCCAAGATCAGGCCTTGTCGACCTCGATGACGATCGCGTCGCCCTGGCCGCCGCCGGAGCAGATGGCGGCAACGCCGAGACCGCCGCCGCGGCGACGCAGCTCGTGGACGAGGGCGCCGACGATGCGGGAGCCGGAGGCGCCGATCGGGTGGCCGAGGGCGATCGCGCCGCCGTTGACGTTGACCTTCTCCTCGTCGACACCGAGCATCCGAACGCTGTTGAGGGCGACGGAGGCAAAGGCCTCGTTGATCTCCCAGAGGTCGACCTCCTCCGGGCTCTTGCCGACTTTCTCCAGCGCCAGCTTCGAGGCGTTGGCCGGCGTTTTCGCCAGGTAGGGGAAGTCGTCGGCGACGGTTCCGTAGGAGAGGATCCGCGCCAGCGGGGTCTTGCCTTCCTTTTCGGCCCACTCCTCGGAGGCGACGACGATCGCGCCGGCGCCGTCGTTGACGCCGGGGGCGTTGCCGGCGGTGTGGGTGGCGTCGGGCCCGCCGATCGCCTTCAGCCCGGCCAGCGTCTCCAGCGTGGTTTCGGGACGGATCGCCTCGTCGGCCTCGACCGTGGTCTCGCCCTTGCGCGACTTGACGGTGACGCCGACGATCTCTTCGGCCAGGCGGCCGGCTTCGGTCGCCTCGTGGGCGAGCCGGTGCGAGCGCTCGGCGAAGCGATCCATGTCGACGCGGGTGATCTCGAGCTCGTTGCCGACCTCGCTCGCCTCGTTGATCATCTGCTTTTCGGTGAAGGGGTTGGTGAGCCCGTCGTGGGTCATCGCGTCGAGCGCCTGCACGTCGCCCATCCGGAACCCGAAGCGGGCGTTCGGCAGCAGGTAGGGAGCCTGGCTCATCGACTCCATGCCGCCGGTGACGGCGACGTTGGAGTCGCCGGCGCGGATCGCCTGGTCGGCGAGGCCGAGCGAGCGCATGCCCGAGGCGCAGACCTTGTTGATCGTCTCCGAGGGGACCTCCTTTGGGATCCCGCCCTTGATCTGGGCCTGGCGCGAGGGGATCTGGCCCTGGCCGGCCTGCAGCACCTGGCCGAAGACGACCTGCTCGACCTGCTCGGGGGCGACGCCGGAGCGGTCGAGGGCGGCCTCGATCACGGTGCCGCCGAGGTCGGTGGCGTCGAGGGAGGAGAGACCGCCGCCCATCTTGCCGAAGGGCGTGCGCGCGGTTCCGAGAATTACTGAGCTGGGCATCTACTGCCTTTCCTTTCCGAAGTTCGCTGGCCTGGCCCCTGTCCGCCAGGTCCAGCGGATGACGATACCGACAGGGCGTAGACTCGCGGCCGATGAGGGTCGGAGTCGAGCAGGGCGAACCGAAGGACGTCGCGGCCGATCTGCTGGCGGTCGGGCTCGCCAAGGGGGGCGAGCTGCCGCCGTCGGTCGGCGCGGCCGCGGGCGCCGACGCGGCCAAGGCTGGCTTCAAGAAGCTCTCGCTGCTGCGCCCGGAGGGCTTCCCGCCGACGCTGGTCGTCGGCCTCGGCGACCGCGACGAGCTCGACGCCGAGAAGCTGCGCGTCGCCGCCGCGCTCGCCGCCAAGGAGGCGAAGCGGCTCGACGCCACCTCGCTCGCCTGGGCGCTGCCGGAGAGCGGCGGCGCCGAAGCGGCGGCGGCCCTGGTCACGGGAACGATCCTCGCCGCCTACCGCTTCGACCGCTTCAAGTCCAAGGCCGACGACGAGGCGCCGGGGCTGGAATCGCTGACGCTGCTGGGCGCAGCCGACGTCGCCGAGGCGGTCGAGGCCGCGCGGATCGTCGCCGAGGCCCAGAACCGGGCCCGCGACCTGCAGAACACGCCCGCCAACGTCGCCACCCCGAGCTTCCTCGCCGCCCGGGCCGAGGAGATCGCCGCCGGCTTCGACTCCCTCGCGGTCGAGGTCCTCGGCCGCCCCGACCTGGAGCGGAAGGGGATGGGTGGCCTGCTCGCGGTCAGCCAGGGCAGCGCCGAGGAGCCGAAGATGATCGTCCTGCGCTACTCCGGCGGCAGCTCCGCCTCCACCCTGGGCCTGATCGGCAAGGGCGTCACCTTCGACACCGGCGGCATCTCGCTCAAGCCCGGCCCCGGCATGCAGGAGATGAAGATGGACATGTCGGGCGCCGCCGCGGTGCTGGAGACGGTCGCCGCGATCGCCGAGCTCGGCCTGCCCCTCGACGTCGTCGCCGTCTGCCCCTCGACCGAGAACATGCCTTCCGGGACCGCGATCAAGCCCGGAGACGTCATCACCCAGTACAACGGCAAGACGGTCGAGATCAACAACACCGACGCCGAGGGGCGGCTGATCCTCGCCGACGCGCTCGCCTACGCCGCCGAGCTCGGGGCCGAGCGGCTGGTCGACATCGCCACCCTGACCGGCGCCGTGGAGGTCGCGCTCGGCTCGACCTACGCCGGCCTCGTCGCCAACGACGACGAGCTCGCCGCCGCGGTCGCCCGCGCCGGCGAGGCGACCGGGGAGCTGGCCTGGCGGCTGCCGCTCCATCCCGAGTACAAGGAGCTGATGAAGGGCACGGTCGCCGACCTCTCCAACCTGGGGAAGAAGCGCAAGGCGGGGACGATCACCGCCGCCTCCTTCCTCGAGGAGTTCGTCGGCGAGGTGCCGTGGGCCCACCTCGACATCGCCGGCAGCGCCTGGGACGTCGGCCGCGAGTACGTCGGCAACGGCGCCAACGGCTTCGGCGTGCGGCTCCTGGTCGAGCTGGCGCGCCAAAGCGCCTCCTAGGCCTCGCCGCCGAGGATCATGCAGGTGGCGACGCCGTGGGCGAGCAGCTTGCCGCTGTCGGCCGCGGTGAGCGTCGCCTCGGAGGTGGCCTGTTTCCGCCCTCGGTAGAGGACGGTCGCCTCGCAGAGCACGAGGCCGGTGTCGCGGGTCAGCGGCCGCACGAACTTCGCCTCCAGCCCGAGCGAGGTGTAGGCGACGCCGGCCGGCAGGGTCGTGTGGACGGCGCAGCCGAGGGCGCTGTCGAGCAGGGTCGCGGCGTAGCCGCCGTGGACGACGCCGATCGGGTTGTAGTGCTCCTCGCCGGGTTCGCCCTCGAAGACCACCCTCCCCTCCTCCAGCTCGACCGGCCGCAGCCGCATCGTCACCGCGATCGGCGGCGGCGGCATCTTGCCGGTGACGACCGCGGTCATGTACTCCATCCCGGTCATCGTCGCCCCGGCCGCCGCCGTCGGCACCGGGTCCTGCCAGACCAGGGTGCGGCTGCGGGAGCTCTCCGGGCTCGCGGCGGCGAACTCTTCGGCCAGCTCGGCCGCGGTCCCTTCCGGCGCGGTGACCAATCCGTTCTCGCTCACCTGGCCTCCAGCCTCCGCCCGGCGCTCGCGCGCCTCGCGGCTTCCCGATTCGCCGGGTAGTGCAGGTCGGCGCTGATCTCCGCCTCGCTGATGGCGATGCGTGGACCGTTGGACCGCCGGGGGTGCCTGTGCCGTGGGATCAACCTCATCTGAGGGCCTCCAATCGCTTGGTTGCATGATGCAACTCTGGACGGGGCGAGCCTAGCGGAGTCAGTTGCTTGATGCAACCCAGTGTGCGATGATTCACACGTGCTCCGCCGCGACTACCCCGGCCTCGATGACTCCGTCGCCAAGGCGCTGGAGGTGATCGGCGAGCGCTGGTCGCTGCTGATCGTGCGCACGGCGATGCACGGCAACCGCCGCTTCGGCGAGATGCAGGAGGCGCTCGGGATCGCCCGCAACGTCCTCTCGGCTCGCCTCCAGCGCCTGGTCGACGAGGACATCCTCGAGCGCCGCGCCTACCAGGGAAGCCCGCCCCGCTACGAGTACTACCTGACCCAGAAGGGCCTCGACCTCTGGCCAGCGCTGATCGCGCTCCTGCACTGGGGGGATCGGTACTCCCCCAACCCCGGCGGGCCGTTGCGCCTGATCGTCCACAAGGAGTGCGGCGGCACCGTCAGCGAGCGCGGGATCTGCGAAGAGTGCGGAAGAGTGCTGACCGCGCGGGATGCCAAGCAGGTGCCCGGGCCGGGGGCGAAGGAGCCTGCCGGCAAGGCCGCGGCAGCTGCCTAGGGCTCTTCGGGACCCGGCGTCGACATCAGCGGCACGGTCGCTTCGACCTGGGCCTCGATCTCCTCGTGATCGAGCTCGGGGTCGCTTTCTTCGATCAGCCGCACCGCAGCCTCGGGATCCCTCTTCACGGCCGCGACGGCACGGCTCAACGCCGAGATGAAGTTCCGCACGGTTTGCGGTTCTTTGGCCGCGCGGTCGGACCTGACGATGACCACGAGTTCGTCGTAGGAGGGGACGCCGAGGTCCTGCACCCGCCTGATCACCGGCTTCGCCCCGCGTTCGCGAAGCGCGATCCCCTCGATGTTCCAGGTGCCGCCGAAGATCGCGTCGGCCTTCCCCTTAAGCAGAGTCGGGACCAGGTCGTAGGCGACGCGCTTCACCTCTACGTCTTCGAGCTTCAGGCCCGCCCTCGCCAGCACTTTCGCGAGCAGATGTTCCTGGTAGGGGATGCCGGGAACGGCGATCGTCTTGCCGTCGAGGTCGGCGATCCCTCCGATCTTCGACTTGCCGAGCCAGATCATCGCCGCGGTGGGTTGCGAGATCAGGCTCCCCAAGGTGACGAGCGGGGCGCCCTTTCGCTTCGCGAGCGCCACCTGGGGCTGCTGCGACAAGCCGAGTTCGGCGGCGCCGGCGGTGACGTACGTCACCGGTCGACGCGGAAGTTCCGGAGGGGCGGTCCAGATGTCGAGCCCCACGTCGGTGAAGTAGCCGCGATCGACTCCCATCTCGACGGCGACGTTGGCCGCGTCGAGCGGCTGGTCGAGGGTCACCTTCATTTCCGGCGCGACCACCGGCACCGATTCCGAGCTCTCGACTTCCCGGCCGCCGCCGCACCCGAGCAAGAAGCCGACGGCTACGATCACGATGATGGAGACAGACCCCGGCCTCATTACTCAAATCATACGAAGTGTCTCCAGGTGAGCGGCAGGAGGAGGAAACATGGCGACGGCGGCTGAGCTTCAGGTCAAGGACAGGATCTTCATCGGCGGCGAGTGGGTCGAGCCCAGCGGCGCCGACCTGATCGAGGTCTTCAACCCCACGACCGAGGAGGTGCTGGGCACCATCCCCGGCTGCACGCCAGTCGATGCCGATCGCGCCGTCGCCGCCGCCCGCGGCGCCTTCGACGCCTGGTCGCAGACCCCGCACGAGGAGCGCGCCCGCTTCATCGCCGCGATCGCCGCGGGCCTGAACGAGCGCGGCGACGAGCTGGCGGCGACGATCACCCAGGAGCTGGGGATGCCGCTGAAGCTGAGCCGGATCATCCAAGTCGGCCTGCCCGCCTCCCAGTTCGCCTCGATGCCGAAGCTGATGGAAGAGGTTGCCTGGGAGGAGGAGATCGGCAACTCGCGGGTACTGCGGGAGCCGGTGGGCGTCCTCGGGGCGATCACGCCCTGGAACTACCCGCTGAACCAGATCGCCGCCAAGGTCGCACCCGCGCTCGCCGCCGGCTGCACCGTGGTCCTCAAGCCGAGCGAGGTGACCCCTCTCAACGCCTTCCTCCTCGCCGAAGTGGTCGAGGCAGCCGGCCTGCCCGCCGGCGTCTTCAACCTGATCACCGGCACCGGCCCGGTCGTCGGCGAGGCGATCGCCGCCCATCCCGGCGTCGACATGATCTCCTTCACCGGCTCGACCCGCGCCGGCCGCCGCGTCTCCGAGCTCGCCTCGGCAAGCGTGAAGCCGGTGGCGATGGAGCTCGGCGGCAAGTCGCCGAACGTGATCCTCGACGACGCCGACCTCGAGAAGGCGGTGCCCGACGGAGTCGCGAAGTGCTTCCTCAACAGCGGCCAGACCTGCAGCGCCCTGACCCGGATGCTGGTCCCGCGCCAGCGCCTGGCCGAGGCCGAGGAGCTGGCGAAGGCGGCAGCCGAGACCTTCGCCCCCGGCGACCCGTTCGAGTCCTCGACCCGACTCGGACCGCTCGTCTCCGACGTCCAGCGCGAGCGCGTCCGCGGCTACATCGAGAAGGGGGTCGAGGAGGGCGCCCGCCTGATCACCGGCGGCGCCGAGGCGCCCGAGGGCCTCGAGCGCGGCTTCTTCGTCCGCCCCACCGTCTTCTCCGAGGTCGAGGCCGAGATGACGATCGGCCAGGAGGAGATCTTCGGCCCGGTGCTGGCGATCCAGCCCTACGAAGGGGAGGACGACGCCGTCCGCATCGCCAATTCGACCGAGTACGGCCTCGCCGGCGGCGTTTGGTCCGCCGACAGCGAGCGGGCCATCGGCGTCGCCAGGCGCATCCGCACCGGCCAGATCGAGATCAACGGCGGCGCCTTCAATCCCCTCGCCCCCTTTGGGGGCTACGGCCAGTCCGGGCATGGCCGCGAGAACGGCCGCTACGGGATCGAGGAGCTGCTGCAGACCAAGAGCCTGCAGCTGTAGAGCGGCATCAGCGGCCCAGGTAGTCGTTGGCGTAGAGATCGGATGCCGGGGGCTGGTCTTCGATCATGCCCGTTTCGTGCATCCAGGACAGGAGGCCGTCGGCCACGTCCGGGTCCATGTATGCCGTGCGGGAGAGAAGCGGAAGAGTGGCCTTGACCTCGGCTTCCATCTCCTTCCAGCTCACCTCGGGATTTGCTTCGCCCCCTTCTTTGAGGATCTTGACGGCGAGGCGCGGATTCTTCCTCGCAACCTCGACGCCGCGAGTCATCGCCGCCAGGAAGTCGCGAATCAGCTTCGGGTCTTCTTCCACCAGGTCTTCGCGGGCGATCAAGACCAGTTCTTCGTAAGGGGGAACCCCGAGCTCTTCGACCGGAGTGATCACGGGTTGGGCCCCGTGGGCCCGCAGCTCGATGCCCTCCTGGTTCGCCGAGCCGCCGAAGATCGCGTCGGCTCGCCCGTTCAGCAACGCCGGGACGAGGTCGTAGCCCATGATCTCGACCTTGACGTCGTCGAGCGTCAGGCCCGCCCGACCGAGGATGTCGGCGAGGAATTCCTGCTGGAACTGCAGCCCCGGGATCCCGATCGTCTTCCCCTTCAGATCGGCGATGCCTCCGATCTGGTCCTTCTTCAGCCAGATCATGGCTGCGGTGGGCTCCTTGACCACGCTCCCGACGCTGACGATCGGGGCCCCCTTCTCCTTTGCGATCGCAACCTCCGGCTGCTGCGTCACGCCGAGGAGGTCGGTCCCCCCGGTCACGTACTCGATCGGCCTGTTCGGCTTGGCAGGCGATCCGAACCAGACGTTGAGGCCGGCTTTGCGGAAGAACCCTTCCCGTTCGGCGACGAGGATGCCGAGGTCGGCGGGACTCTCCCAGCCCTGACTCGTCACCCACACTTCCCGCGGTCGTTCGGGGGGCGGCTTCGCCTCGGCCGCAACCTGCTTCTTCGCGCTGGCCTGCGTGCTCTCCTCGCCTTCCCCGCTCCCGCAGCCCGACAGCAGAGCGACGGCGCAGGCGAGCATGACTATGACACGAGCGAAGTTCACTACTAAGAGATTATGCAACCAAGTCAGGCTGCAGGCGGCGCGGCGGTGACCTCGCCCTCGCCCCGAGCGGCGACCGCGGCCGCGCGACCGACTCTCTCGCCGATCCCGAAGTGGGCGCAGATGGTCAGCTCGTGCTCGCGGCGCAGCGGCCGCATCGGGTCGACGACCGGCGCGCTGCGGATCGAGTCCCCCTCCTGGGCGACCCAAACCCCGAAGGCGGCTCCCGCGCAGTTGGAGAAGGGGACGGCGACGACGCGGGCGCGGCGGCGGCGGCCGAGGCGCGCGATCAGCCAGGCCGGGTCGCCGCTCTCGGCGTCGACGTAAAGGCCCTGCACGTGCCCGATCGAGTCGCCGCTCAGCTCGGCGACCTCGGCCCCCAGCCAGCCCATCGCCTCGGCGGTCGAGATCGGCTGCCCCTCAGTCATCTACGTGCCTCTCCAGCAACTCGCTCGCCGCCGTCGCCGGATCGAGCTCGCGCCGCACCACGCGGTCGAGCAGCTCGGCCGTCGCAGGGTCCTCGGAGACAGTTTGTTCGAGCCGACGGCGCATCCGCGAGGTGGCGATCCCGAGCACCTCGCTACGCAGGTTGCGAGCACGGCGCTCGGCCAGCGTCCCCACCTGCTCGATGAATTGGCGGTGCGCGTCGATCTGCGCGGCCAGCTCGTCGACTCCCTCCCCTCGGGCCGCCTCCGTGCGCAGGATCGGCACCTTCCACCCCTCGGGGTCCTGGGACAGTGCCAGCACGCCGCGCACCTCGCGGACCATCGTGTCGGTCATCGGGTGGTCGGCCTTGTTGACGACGATCACGTCGGGAATCTCCATCACCCCGGCCTTCAGCGCCTGGATCGAGTCGCCGGACCCGGGCATCAGCGCCAGCACGATCGTGTCGGCGTGGTCGACGATGTCGATCTCGGCCTGGCCGACGCCGACGGTCTCGATCAGGACGTCGTCTTTGCCGGCGGCGTCCATGATCAACGCCACCTGCAGGGCCGCCTCGGAGAGGCCGCCGAGGGCGCCGCGCGAGGCCATCGAGCGGATGAAGACCCCAGGGTCGAGGAAATGGTCGGTGAGCCGGATCCGGTCGCCGAGCAGGGCGCCGCGGGTGAAGGGGCTGGAGGGATCGATCGAGAGGACCGCGACCTCGCGCTCGGCTTTGCGCAGCTCGCCGGTGAGGGCGCCGATCAGGGTGCTCTTCCCCACCCCCGGCGGTCCGGTGAAGCCAACGATCCGGGCCTTGCCGGTTCGGGGGTAGACCTCGCGGACCAGCTCCCAGCCGGCGGGGTCGTCGGACTCGATCAGGGTGATAGCCCGCGCCAGCGCCCGCTTCTCGCCGGCGACGAGGCGCTCGGCGAGGGGGGCGGTTTTGGCGACGTCGGCCACGGGCGAGCCAGTCTAAGAGGCGGCCTCTAGAGTTGCCCCGCCGTGCTCCGCTTCATGGCCCGCAACCGGATGCTGACCCCGCGCTACGCGCGGCTCCTCTGGCGCTACCTCTGGCGGCGCCTGCTGACGCCGGCCGGGCGGCGCTGGCGCTCGGATGGCCCTTTCTTCCTCGGCCGGAGCCTCGAACTGAAGATCGAGCCGCGGGGCCGGATCCGCTTCGGCCGCTTCGTCTGGATCGGCGACGGGACCAAGATCCGCTGCCACGAGGGGGTCGTCGAGATCGGGGCCAAGACGGTAATGGGACAGGAGTGCACGATCTCCGCCTACCAACGGGTGCGGATCGGCGAGGAGTGCGTGATCGCCGACCGGGCGATGTTCATCGACTTCGACCACGGCATCGTCGAGGTCGAGCGCCCGATCCGGCTCCAGGGCATCTACAAGCGCGACGTCGAGGTCGGCAACAACGTCTGGATCGGCTACGGCGCCTGCGTCCTCCGCGGCGTCAGCGTCGGCGACAACTCGGTGATCGGGACCAACGCCGTGGTCACCAAGGACGTCCCCGCCAACGCCGTCGTCGGCGGCATCCCAGCGCGGATCATCCGCATGCGCGAGGCGCCCGAGGAGCTGCGCTGGGAGCATCCGGTCGAACCCGACCCCGCCGCCTGGACGACGATGCAGCCGCCGCAGTTCGCCGGGCACGACGAGTAGCGATTCGACGCCGCGGGTAGGCCAGGGCATGGCCGAATCGGAAGAGCAGCTCGACGAGAAAGAGGCGGTGAAGCGGCTCAACGCGGCCCTGGCGCTCCAGTACCGCTCGGCGCTGCAGTACTCGATCGTCGCCTCCAGCCTGAGCGGCCTCGAGGCTCAGGCGCTGGGATCGAAGCTGACCGAGTTCGGCGACTCCGAGCTCGCCGACGTGCGGCGGCTGGTCGAGAAGATCGTCTCCTTCGGCGGCGAGCCGACCACCGAGGTGGCCGAGCTCCGCTTCCAGGCCACCGTCAAAGGCGCTCTCGGATGGCTGGCCGAGTGCGAGGAAGCCGCGGTCGAGGCGCTGCAGGAAGCGATCGAGCCGACCGGGCGCGACGGCCGCTCCGAGGCCCTCGAGCACCTGATGGAGCACCTGATCCTGCGCAAGCAGACCCAGGTCGACTTCCTCAATCGCGCGATCGCCTGAGGAAGCGCTGCAAGAAGTCCGTCAGCCCTGAGACGTATTGTCTGGCTGACAATGAACCGATTGCGGAACAGTGCGTGCGTGGCTCGCGACGGAAGAATCAGGTCGGAGGAGGTGGCGGTCAAGTTCGGGCGCAACCTCTTTCGCTGCCGCCGCCGGGCGGCGATGTCGCAGGAAGAGCTGGGGTCGCTCGCCTCCCTGCACCGGACGGAGATCGGGATGCTCGAGCAGGGGACGCGGCTGGCCCGGGTCGACACGCTGATGAAGCTCGCCGGCGCCCTCTCGATCTCGCCGCTGGAGCTGCTCGACGGCATCCACTGGACGCCCGCGAGCAGCGCCGACGGCAGCTTCACGATCAGCGACCGCAGCCTCGCCCGCCGGCGGCGCGACGACTGCTGAGGCCGGGCGACGGCGCCAGGCGCTTTTCGTCCCCCTAGGCGGTCTTGGCGGCGGCCAGCTCGGCGTAGACCGCAGCCGTCTGCTCGGCGACGTCGCCCCAGTCGAAGCGGCGCAGGTGCTCGTAGGCTTCGGCGACCAGGCGGCGGCCGAGCTCGTCGTCGGAGAGGACGCGGATCGCGACCTCCGCCAGGGCTTCGGGGTCGTGGGCGCGGAAGCGCAGCCCGGCCTCCTCGTGGGGGACGACCTCGCGCAGGCCGCCGGTGTCGGCGACGATGCAAGGACAGCCGGAGGCCATTGCCTCCAGGGCGACGAGGCCGAAGGGCTCGTAGATCGAGGGGACCACCGTGAGGTCGGCGATCCGGTAGAGCGAGTGCAGCACGTCGTCGCCGATCCAGCCGAGGAAGGTGCCGTGCTCCATCAGCCCCAGCTCCTGCGCCTGGCGCTTCAGTTCGGCCTCGTGAGTGCCCGAACCGGCGACGAGGAAGCGCGTGCCCGGCGCCTCCTCGAGCACCCGCGGCATCGCCTCCAGCGCCAGCTGGAAACCCTTCTCGTAGACGAGCCTGCCGATCAGCAGGACGAGTCTCTCCTCGGGCGCCGCGAACTCCGAGCGCAGCCGCGCCAGCTCCTCGGCCGGCTGGGCCGGCAGGTCGTCGGGGTCGATCCCGTTCGGGATCACGCTGATCCGCCCCTCCTCGACCCCGAAGATGTCGGCGACCTGTTCGCGCATGTAGTGGGAGCAGGCGATGACGCGGTCGGAGCGGTTGGTGATCCAGCGCTCGACCCCGTGGATGTAGGTCTGGGGGTGCTTGTCGACCCAGCCCTGGTGGCGGCCGTACTCGGTCGCGTGGATGGTGGTGACCAAGGGCGCGTCGAAGCGCTTGGCGAGGTGGTCGCAGGCGTTGGCGACGAGCCAGTCGTGGCCGTGGACGAGGTCGTAGCTGTAGCGGTCACCCAGCTCGACCCCGGCGGCGAGCATGTCGGAGTTCATCCGTTCGATCCAGGCGACGAACTCGCCGAGGTCGGTCGGTCGCTTCGGCTCGCGGATGCGGTGGATGATCACCCCGCCGCGGCGCTCGGTGGCGGGGGACTCCTCCCCCCCGCGAGTCAGCACGTGCACCTCGACGTCCCGCTCGACCAGCGCCTCGGAGAGCTTGCGGACGTGGCGGGCGAGGCCGCCCTCGATCAGCGGCGGGTACTCCCAAGAGAGGATCAGGACGCGGGTCAAGTTCGGGGGGAAAGCTGGTCCGGGTGGCTTTACCTGGGTGGGGTTTTCCTAGGGCTCCAGGAGCGGAGCGAGGCTGAGGTCCGGGGCGAGAGAATGCATACGCCGATCGGCGGGGCGGTCGCAGTCTATGGCCTCCAAGAGCGCCCGTGAGTGGTCGGTGGCGCGCTGGTAGGCGTAATCGCCGGCCTGCTTGCGCTGATCGAGAAACGCCCAGTCGCTCGACTGGGCGGCGAGCAGCTCGCGCGCGGCCCGCTCCAGGCGCTCCCCGCGCAGCCCGGCGGAAGCCGCGCGCAGCAGGCGCAGCTCCATCCTCCGCGCGCCCCAGGCGAGGTCGGAGACCGGCGGCGAATCCCAGGTGCTGAGGTCCTTGTCCTCGCCCCAGGTCGAGGCCCGCAGCGGCCGGGAAGCCGGCTCGTGCTCGGCCAGCGCCTGCGGCACGGTAACGAGTCGGATCCCCGCCGCCTCCGCCCCCTCGAGCACGGCCCGCAGCCAGATCGGCCCCTCCGACCACCAGTGCCCGAGCAGCTCGGTGTCGATCGCGAAGACGAGCAGGCCGCGGCGGCCGCGGCTCTCGGCATAGGCGCGCAGCCTGGCCGCGGCGGCGGCGAGGAACTCCTCCGCCTGGCGCCGCGCCACGGCCGCCGCGGCGTCGGGCTCATAGGCGCCTCCGCCCACCCGCCAGATCCGGATTCCGCGCAGCGATTTGCCGGCGAACTGGGCATGGGCGGGATCGGACGGGTAGCCCTCGAGGGACCAGAGCCAGGAGATCGCCTCCCAGTCGATCGGCAGCGCCACCGGGCCGGCCTCGGTCGCGACCGGCGCCAGCGCCTCCAGCGGCTCGCCGTGGCGGCTCTGGTCGACGCAGAACCAGCGGATCCCCTGCTCGGCCAGCCGCCACTCGAGCCCCGGGACGTAGGCGCACTCCGGCAGCCAGAAGCCGCCGTCCCAGCCGAAGCGACGCCGGTGGGAGCGGATCCCGGCCTCCAGCTGCAGCCTCACCCCCTGCCGCGTCGCCAGCAGCGGCAGCACGGCGTGGGTCGCGGCGGAGGCGGCGAGGGCGATCTGGCCCTCCGCCGCCGCCCGCTGGAAGGGGACGAGCGGATCGCCGCCGGCGGCGTCGAGCAGCTCCAGCGCGCGGGCGTAGCGCTGCCGCTCTCCCTCGCAGGCGGCCCGGCACTCCTTCGGCACCTGCGGCAGGTCCGCCTCGGCGGCCTCGATCCGCCACTCGACCAAGAACCGCCGCAGGCGCTCGGCGGCGCCCGCGTCCTCGAGCTGGTCGGCGAGCACTGGCGTCACCGTCATCGTCAGGTCCCGCGCCACCTCCAGCACCGGCAGGTAGGAGCGGATCACCGCGTCGAACAGCCACTCCTCGCCGAAGGGATAGGTCCCAAAGCCCTCGACGTAGGGCATGTGGCTGTGCAGGACGATCGCCAGGTCCCCGGCGGTCCCCTCCCGACCCATCAATCCGAGTGGCAGACCGCGAGGAAGTCGAGGGAGCGGTCGAGGTCGCCTGCTTTTAGGCGGAAGTCGGAGGCGGCGATCGCGGGGGTGAAGCGGTCGTAGAAGGGCTTGGTCAGCCGCAGCGCCTTGTGGACCGGGTCCCAGCCGAGCTTGATCGCCAGCTCGTGGGCGCGCAGCTTGCGGGCGTGGAAGAGGCCGAACAGCTCGACCCGCGGGAAGTGCACCTCGCAGAGCGCCCGGAACTCCTCGGCCCGGTACTCCTTCACGTGCCAGGGGTTGTCGGACTTCTCCGCCCCAGGCGGGGCCAGCGTCAGCAGGTTCGGGGTGGAGACGTAGGCGACGCCCCCGGGCGCCAGCATCGACCTGAAGTGCTCGAGGATCGCGCCGGGATCCTGGACGTGCTCGATCGTCTGCAGGAAGACGACGGCGTCGGACGGCTCGGAGAAGCCCTCGACCAGGTCGCGCTCGAAACGCAGGTTCGGGCGCGGATAGCGAAGCCGCGCGTGGTCGTGCGCTTCGGGGTTGGCGTCGACGCCGACGACGCTCGCGGCGGTCCCGGCGAGGACATCGGAGCCGTAGCCCTCGCCGCACGCCATGTCGACCACCCGCTTCCCCCCCACCCGCTCGGCGATCCACTCGTAGACGACGAGATGGCGGCGGAACCAGTAGTTCTCCTCGGGCACGTCGGGCAGCGTCCGCTCGCCGGTCAGCGGCAGCGGCGGCACCCCGGGCGGCTGGTTCGACTGGAGGTAGTGACGCTCCACGGGCGGGACGCTATTAGAGTTCCCGCCCCATGCCAGCCTCCCCCACCGCCACCCACGAGCACATCAAGGACGTCAACACCCGCTACCACGACGCGGCCGCCCACGAGTACGACGCCAAGTGGGGCATCGACTTCGGCGAGGTCGGCCAGCGCCAGGTGCGCCTGAAGCTGGTCAAGGCGCTGGGCGGGCTGGAGGGCCGTTCATTCGGCGACGCGCTGGAGATCGGCTCCGGCACCGGCTACTTCTCGCTCAACCTCGTCCAGCTCGGGGTGATCGAGCGGCTGACCGCGACCGACATCTCGCCGGGGATGCTGAAGCAGCTGGCGGCGACCGCCGACGCGCTCGGGCTCGAGGACGTGACCACGGTCGAGACCGAGGCCGAGACCCTGCCCTTCGAGGACGAGAGCTTCGACCTCGTCCTCGGCCACGCCGTCCTCCACCACATCCCCGACCTCGACAAGGCCTTCGCCGAATTCCGCCGCGTCCTGCGGCCGGGCGGGATGATCGCCTTCGCCGGCGAGCCCTCCCGCTACGGCGACCAGCTGGCGGCGCTGCCGAAGCGCGCCGGCCTCGCCCTGGCCCCCGTCTGGCGCCGCGCGGTCGGCGCCCACGTCCGCACCACGCCCGAGCACGAGCAGTCGGAGGGGCACTCGCTGGAGGGCGAGGTCGACGTCCACGCCTTCGCCCCCGCCGACCTCCGCCGCCTGCTCAAGGACGCCGGCTTCGAGCAGCGCCGCGTCGGCGGCGAGGAGCTCCTCTCCAACGCCTGGGGCTGGGGGCTGCGCACGGTCGAGTCGAGCGCCGAGCCCGAGTCGATCTCCTTCGGCTGGCGCCGCTTCGCCTTCAACAGCTACATCGCCCTGCAGAAAGTCGACACCAAAGTGCTCGAGCCCTACCTCCCGGCCGAGCTCTTCTACAACCTGCTGGTCTCGGCCCGGAAGCCGGCGTAGACAAACGCGCGAAGAGGGAGGTGCCGCTGCCCTCCGCGCATACGACCAGCCCGCGCGGCCTGCGATCCCGGCACAATCGCGCCGCCGAGCTGCGACCTCACCTCTGATTATTCGCTAGAGGGGGTCGGTCGACTGCTCTCGACTTCAGAAGTAGAGTCGAAGCAACGAAACCGCGTTCGTTCCTGCAGGCACGCGAGCTGCAATCGCATCGCTTCGGCTTCCGTGATCGTCTTCCCTCGATAGAGGTAGGTGCTCGGGGTCGGAACCGTCGGCGCGAACCCTGCCGGGTCACCCTGGGCTCGAGCCTCCGCTCGGGACCTCGGCGAATGGCTCGGGCGTGCTCGGCCGCCGATTCGCGCCCGCTCCCGCCCGGTCTCGTCGTATCCGACGATCTCGATTCGGCCAAGAAAGGGCACGACGACGGCGAAGAACCGACCGGGCAGACCCGCCTGCGGATCAGTGGCGCTTTCCGTGCGCTCGCCCCTCTCGCCGAGGACGCTGATGCGGGCGATCTCATCCGAGACCAGCCCGTAGACCACGCGTTCGTCGGACCCTTCCGCCAGTGGATCGGCGACGACCAGCCCGAACGGCTGCGATGAGGTGGGGGCGTCTCCGCAGCCATAGGAGGGGCCCCGGCCCTCGAGGCGCAGTTGCAGGCACACTTCTCCAGCGGAGGGGGCAATTCCGGCAAGGTCAGCGATCGAAACGGGCTCGACCGCGTACGTCCCGGTTGCCGTTTCGCCTTCGGCGATCGGCAAGAGTCCCGTCGCTGCCGCGGCGCCCGCTGCGAGCACCAGAGCAGCCGCGGCAGCGGCGAGGAACCACCGTCCCCGAAGCCGGCGGCGCGGTGCGGCACCGCGCCGCGCCGCGCGGACCAGAAGCTGCTCCAAGCCCGGCAGGACGGCCGGTTCGGGCAAACGACGCTCGGTCTCGCCAGTCATGGTTGCTCCTTCCTTTGGAGGTCGCGGCGCAGCGAATGCAGGCCGCGCGAGACACGCTGGCGGATTACCGCCTGCGAGCACTCGAGCTCTTCAGCGATATCTTCGTAGTCGCGTTCTTCGAGGACGCGCGAGCGGACCGCCTCACCCTGGTCAGGGGGGAGCCGTCTCAGCAGGTCGCGCATCACCTCGGCCTGGCGCTCTGCGTCGGCCAGCTCCTCGACCCGCTCGATCGCCTCGTCGGTGAGAACGAGGGGTTCGGTGGATAGGCGCCGCCGCGCCCCTTCCTCAACTCGGCCGCGGGCGCGGCTGGCGGCTAGCTTGTTCTTGGCGATTCCGTAGAGCCAGGCGACGGCTGGGGTCTTCCCCGGTTTGAATCGGCGCGAGGAACCGAGGGCGGCGGCGAAGGCCTCGGCGGTGAGATCGGCGGCGACCTCCGCCGAGCCGGTGTGGCGAAGGTAGTAAACGAGCATCGCTCGCTCGTGGCGACGGTAGAACGCCCCGAAGGCCTCCGGATCGCGGCGCGTGGCCTCCAGCAGGTCCTCGTCTGTGCGGTCTTCGAAGGGTTCCACTACCTGTTCCTCCGTTTCGGGCGAAATCTGTGACAGTCCGGAGCGCGATCGGCGCGGCTACCGGCCGGCCGGCAACTCGGCTCGACCCGCGCCTCGGCTGTCGCGACCGAGAACTTCGAGGCATTCCTCGCGGCCGCGACGTGGCCACTCCGGGTTCTTCAACGCCCCCCGACAGGAGAACTTTGCCGCTTGGACCAGGTTCGGCAATTCCGAATCCGCGTGGCCTAGCACCTGCCCGTCAGCGCCTCGGGCGGTCACCTCCACACTGCCGCCTCGCGCGGCTCCGTGGAAGAAGCCGACGAAGAAGCTAAAGGAAGGACCAAGGTGGAAGCGGCGGCGAAGGTCGGCGGGGACCGGGCGCAGCTGGACGGCGATCGGGCGGCCGTTCACCGTGACCTCCACAGCGTTCACGGCGGGGCCGACGCGACCCGTGACGTGGAAGAGTTCCTCCGCTAGCCGCAGATCACCGCCGGCGCGGTAAGCGTGGTCATAGCCGCCCCCCACTCCGTTCCAGCTGGATTCGCCCCCGGCCGGCAGGACACCGCAGCCCTGGCCCGACAAGCTGCGCCGTTGGGTCAGGTCAAGCTGGAAGCAGGGGCCGTGGTCACGAGTCGGGCGATTCGGCCGTGGTTTCGGCTCGCTGAGAATGAATTCCCAGCGACTTCGCTCTTCGCCGGTAACCGGACCGACAAGGAGGACGAATTTATCCCCGCGCCATCCGCCGGGTCCGTTGAGGCCCCAGCTTTCATTCAGCTGGCGCAGCGCCGGCGGACCGCCCGGTTCGCCGGGACCGCTGAGACCGATCTGCTCGCCGACCCAGTTGGCCACGGCACGACCCGGCACGGTGAAAGCAGTCGCCGCGGCGAGCGTCGCTAACAGGGCGAGGACTATCAGTATCGCCGCCGAGGGCTGCGGCCTGCGCGTGCGGGGCGCAGCAGTCGGCAATGGTTCTTCCGCTATGGCGTCGAGCACGGCGGCCGGGTCCCTACCGAGCACTAAGGTTCGCCGACCGGGCGGAACCGGGTTAGCGGCTCCAAGCACCTCGTTCAGATCCCCTGATCTCATCGCACCCCTCTACATTCGAGTTTCCCGGATTCCGGCTGCTCGGGCTCCAGCGCCGCCATCGCCTCGTGCAGACGGCGACGAGCACGGTGGAGGCGACTCCGAGCCGCGATCGTGCCGATACCGAGAACGCGAGCGATCTGCCGGGGCGCCAGCTCCTCCCAGCCGGCGAGCAGCAGCAGCTCCCGGTCGGCTTCGTTCAACGTGCCCAGCGCCCGCATCACCGGCGCCTCGCTCTCCCCAGTCGGAGGCGATGCAAGCGCGGCCGCCGTCAACTCCGACCGCAGCCGCTGAGCCAGCCGCGTCCGCCTCAGCTCGCCGCGACGATGATTCGAGAGGGTCAGTCGAGCGACGCCGTAAAGCCAGAGCCGCGCCTCTGCCCCATGCGGTACCTCACCGAGCCGGCGCCATACAACGAGGAAGGTCTCGGCGACGAGGTCGGCGGCATCCTCGGCAACAGGGATCCGCCGGCGGGCGTAGGCCAGAAGATCGTCCGCGTTCTCCTCGTAGAGAGCGACGAACCGCCGCTCCGCGAGTTCCCGCGAGAGGCTCGACGAGTTCTGATTCTTCGTCCACATCGCCGAAGCATGTCCGCTCGGTCGGGAACGTTGCAGGTCCAGCGACAACCATCCGACTCAGGCAGGCGCGGCCCAGGCTGCAAGTGCGCGAGATTCGGATTCGGTGAAGCTCAAGCCGGAAGCTCGCTAGCTCCTTGCCAATCAGCGGCCGCGGCCGCCGTCCTTGCGTTCGCCGGGGGTCCGCGCCCGGAACAGCTTCACCCGGTAGTCGAGGCCCTTGAGCCGGCGTTCGCCGACGTAGGAGTAGTCGAAGCCCTCGCCGGCCGCCTCTTTGGTCGCCTCGTCGAGGACGGCGCTGCCCGGGCGGGCGACGTTGGTGATCCGGCTGGCGAGGTTGACGGCGCGGCCGTAGTAGTCGCCGGACTGCGGCAGGGTCGGGCCGCTGGCGATGCCGGCGCGGAGCCAGGGGAACTGCTGGCCTTCCTGCTCGGCGGCGTGGATCAGCTCCAGCGCTGCGGCCACCATCGGCGCCGGCTCGGGCGAGACCAGCATCACCGCGTCGCCGATCGTCTTCACCAGCCGCACCGGCGGCTCGGCGACCGCGGTCGCCATCTCCTCGAGGCGGCCGGCGACCATCCCCAGCTCCTCGGGCGCGATCTCCTCGCCGAGGCGGGTGAACTCGACCAGGTCGGCGAAGCAGACGGTCAGCTCGACGGCGCCCCCCAGCTCCCCCGAGGCGATGTCGGTGGCGCCGATCACGTCGCGGCGGATCTGTTCCAACAGGTGCGCCTGCAGCGCGTAGACAACGGTCGGACCGGCCAGCGGCAGCATGTACTCGGCGGCGGCGGCGAAGCGCAGGGCGACGTCGCGCTCGGTGTCGCCGGGCTGGGTCAGCGTGCGGATGATCAGCTCGCGGTTGGATTCGGCGATCCGTGCGGTCCCCATCCCTATCGTCCGCGCCACCTGCAGCATCCCGTCTTCGGGCAGCCCGAGCTCGAGGAACCGCTTCATCGCCCGCGCCGCCTCGACGTCGGCTTCCGTGCCGAGCTGCTCGTCGGGGTCGGGAACCGGGATCCCGAGGGCCGAGCGGAACCGCAGCAGCATCTCCAGGTCGAGCTCGGCGATCTCGGCGACTTCGCGCGCGGTGTAGCGCGGCCCCACCCCCGCCAGCGCCCGCTCGACGGGAAGCAGCGTCAGCCGCCCCGCCGCCACCGCCTCCTTCAGCTCCTCCAGCGAGCAGCCTTCGCCCGCGAGCTGCTCGAGCAGTTCCAGCCGCGCCTGCCGCGGCTGCCCCTCGACGCCCTCCAGCAGCCCTTCGGCCTCGAAGTCGATCTTCGGCTCGCCCGCCATCGCGCCATTCTTCCGCTGACCGCGGTCGTCGTCCTTGTCGGCAAGCTCAGTACCCAGTTAGGGGAGGTGAGCCATGAAGGTTTCCGCAACTGGCAGCGTTGCGCCGATGGTCTCGACGCATAAGCAGGGCTAGAGCGCAAAGAGCCGGGTGCGCCTCTTCGGGTTCAGCCGCGGGGGCGCCGCCCGGCGACCCCGCTGATTTGTTTGCAGACCAACACACGGATCATTAGGCTCGCCTCAAGATGGGAGTCGATCCAGCGCTGGTCGCATATGAGGCCTTCGCCCCCATCTACAACGCGTTCAACCACTCCAATGACTACGAGATGTGGCTTGGACGCACGCTGCTGCCCGAGCTTCGGGAGCACGGCTTGAGGGAAGGAGGCGCGGCACTCGACGTCGCCTGCGGTACCGGCCGTGCCTTCGGACCGCTCCTGCGGCGAGGCTGGCACGTTTGCGGCTGTGATCTTTCCCCGGCCATGCTCAAGCTCGCCGCGGAGGAGAGCAGCGGTGCAGTCGACCTCCGCGTCGCCGACATGCGAAGCCTGCCCCGAATGGGGCACTTTGACCTCGTGCTATCGCTCAACGACTCCATCAACCACCTGCTGGGCGACGATGATGTGCTCCTCGCACTCCTTGGGATGCGGGAGAACCTCGCCGAGAACGGCCTCCTCATCTTCGACGTGAACGCCAGCCCCATTTACACGAGCGGGTACGCGGATCTCAAAGAGGTCGAGTACGAAGGCGCGCGGTGGTTGTGGAGGGGTCGCGGAGAAGTAGAGCCGTCGATCTTCGAAGCTGAGATTTCGGGAGACCGGCTTGACCAACCGATTCGGCATCTGGAGCGATTGCGATCAACCCACGAGGTTTTGGAGTCGATGCAAGCCGCCGGCCTCAAGACCTTGGCGGTGTTGGGCATGAGCGAGGCGGGTGGCCAGATAGTCCTCTCCAGCCCGGTAGACGAATCTCGCGACTACAAGCTGGTGTTCATCGGCGCCATCGGGTCGCGCGCAGATCACTGGTCCAGCTAACTGAGGGCGTCAGATCGAGTCGGCGTAGGCGACGGCGCCGCCGCGGCGGGGGTCGCCGGCGCCGCTGAGCTCGCCGCCGGCGGGGTCGCGGGCGACCGCTTGGACGCCGCCGAAGAAGAGGTTGAGCGAGGGCCAGCGGGCGACCTCGAGGCCGCGGGCTTCCAGGCGGGTCAGCGCCTCGGGGTCCACCCCCTTCTCGGCTTGGACGATCCCCCCCTCGAAATGCAGCCGCGGAGCCTCGATCGCCGCCGCCACCGGGTAGCCCTGCTCGACCGCCCGCACCACGGTCTGCAGGATCGCCGAGCGGATTCGGTTGGAGCCGGCGCTGCCGAGGGCGAGGACGATCTCGCCGTCGCGCAGGACCACGGTCGGCGCCATCATCGACGGCACCCGCCGCCCCGGCGCGATCAGGTGGAAGCCGGCGGGGTTGAGGTCCTCCTCGCCGAGCATGTTGTTGAGAATCACCCCGGTCCCGGGAACGAGCACCCCGGATCCGGAGCCGTTGGAGCAGGTGACGCTGGCGCAATTGCCGTCGCCGTCGAGGACGGAGATGTGGGTGGTCGAGCCGAGCAGGTCGGCGGCCGCGAGGTCGAGCCCGATCGGGTCGAGGAAGCCGGCCTCCATCCCCTCCTCGTAGAGGGACTCGGCGAAGGCGAGGTCGCGCCGCGAGTTGGCCGCCTCCATCGCCGCGACCAGTTGCTCGGGCCCGCTGCGGGAGCCGAGGCGCTCGAGCAGGCCGAGGCAGTAGGAGATCAGGATCCCGCCCGAGGAAGGCGGCGGGTTGGTGAGGACCCGGGTGCCGCGGAAGGGGGTCTCGATCGGCTTGCGCTCGATCGCCTCGTAGGAGGCGAGGTCGTCGGGGTCGATCAGGCCGCCGTGGCCGACGACGAAGTCGCTGATCGCCGCCGCGATCTCGCCCTTGTAGAAGAGGTCGGGACCCTCGTCGGCGTAGCGTTCGAGCGCCTCGGCCAGCTCCGGGAAGGCGAACACGTCCCCCTCGCCGAGGCGCCGGCCCTGCGGCGAGTAGAGCTCCCGCGTGCCCGTCGTCCGCTCGTGGATCGGGCCGAGGATGTCGAGGATGTAGGCCTGCCCGCGGTTGACCGCTGCGCCCTCGCGCGCCAGCCGCACCCCCGGGCCGATCAGGTCGCGCAACGGCAGCGTCCCGAAGCGCTCGAGCGCGTGGGCGAGGCCGGCGGCGGTCCCCGGGACCCCGCAGGAAGCCGGGCCGACGTAGAACGTCTGCGTCGTCTCGGCGTCGAAGCGGACCGGGACCGGAGCCAGCTCGGTCCCGCGCTCGATCCCGTCCAGGCCCGGGGCGGCGACGAAGAAGTCGATCAGGGTGGTCTCGCCGCCCTCGTGGACCATCATGTGGCCGCCGGCGCCGAACCCGGTCAGCGGGCTCTCGACCGCGAAGGAGGCGAGGACCGCGCAGACGGCGGCGTCGACCGCGTTGCCGCCCTCGCGCAGGATGGCGGCGCCGGCCTCGGCGGTCAGCGGGTGCCCGGCTGCGACGACTCCCTTCATCGGCCGGTTTTATCGGGTTGCGTCAGCCAGGGAGAAACTCGGGGACGTCGATGCCGAGCTCGCGGTCGCCACGGCGGCCGGGGGCGGCGTCTTTGGTGCGGCGGATCGTCGGCTCGGCGGCGCGGCGCTGAGGCTGCGTGCGGCCGTCGAAGCGGGTGGCGACGACGGTCACCCAGATCTGCTCGGAGAGCTCGTCGTCGACGTTGGCCCCGAAGATGATGTTGGCGTCCGGGTGGGCGGCCTCGCCGACGACCTTTGCGGCCTCGGAGACCTCGACCAGCGAGAGGTCGGCGCCGCCGGTGATCGAGAGCAGAATCGAGCGGGCGCCGTCCATCGAGGTCTCCAGCAGCGGCGAGGAAATCGCTTTTTCGGCGGCCAGCACGGCGCGGTCGTCGCCGTAGGCCATCCCGATCCCGAGCAGGGCCCGGCCGGCTTCGGACATGATCGAGCGGACGTCGGCGAAGTCGAGGTTGATCACCGCGGGCAGGGTCACCAGGTCGGAGATGCCCTGGACGCCCTGGCGGAGCACGTCGTCTGCGACCTTGAAGGCCTCGACCATCGAGGTCTGCTGGTCGAGGACGTCGAGCAGGCGGTCGTTGGGGACGACGATCAGGGTGTCGACCTCGGCGGCCAGTTCCTCGATCCCCTTCTCGGCCTGGGTGCCGCGGCGGCTGCCCTCGAAGCTGAACGGCTTGGTGACGATGCCGACGGTCAGCGCCCCGACCTCGCGGGCGAGGCGGGCGACGACCGGGGCCGCGCCCGAGCCGGTGCCGCCGCCGGCACCGGCGGCGACGAAGACCATGTCGGAGCCCTTCAGCAGGCGCTTGATCTTGTCCTGCTCCTCGAAGGCGGAGCGGTGGCCGACCTCGGGGTCGGCGCCGGCGCCGAGGCCGCGCGTCTGCTCGTCGCCGATGTGGACGGTGACGTCGGCGACGCAGAGCTGCAGCGACTGCAGGTCGGTGTTGACGGCCATGAACTCGACCCCCGGAATGCGGGCGTCGACCATGCGGTTGACGGCGTTGACGCCGGCTCCGCCGACGCCGACGACTTTGATCACCGGCTGGTGCGGCTCGCCGCTTCCCGGCGGCTCGTAGGCCGGCTCGTCGCGCCCGTAGCGCGGATTTTCGGTCGTGAACGACTGCTCGCGCCGCGGCAGCGGCTCCTCGTTGAAGACTCGTTTCAGCCTCTCGGGAGCGGACTCGGCCGAGGTCTCGATCTCTTCCTGGTCATAGAGGGCGGGGGCCTCTTCCTGATGGAGCGGAACGTCCGCCTGAACCGGCTCCTCGGCGGGGGGCTCGGGGGCCAGTTCCTCCTGCGGGGCCGGAGCGGCTTCCTCCTGCTCGGCCCTGCGCGCCTCGGCCGGGTCCTGGCGCCCGTAGCGCGGCGCCTCCGGCGGATCGATCGGGGCGTCCTCGGAGGTCGACTTGAACAGGTCGGAAAGCGGTCCCTCGCGCATGCTTGCGCGCTTGTTACGGCGAGCCATGGGACAGAACCTCCTTCGCCAGATCCCGGTAGTAGTTCGCGGCGCTCGAAGTCGAATCGTACTTGAGCACGGAGGCGCCTTTGACCGGGGCCTCGGCGAATTTGATCGCCTTTTTGATCCGGGACTGGAAAACGAGGTCGCCGAAGTTCTCCTCGAGGATCTCGATCGCCTCCTTGGCGTGGATCGTCCGCGAGTCGAGCATCGTCGGCAGGATCCCCTCGATCTTGACGTCGGGGTTGAGGTTCTCCTGGATCATCCGCAGCGTGTTCTGGAGCTGGACCAGGCCGCGCATCGAGAGGTACTCGCACTGGACCGGGACGATCACCTTGTTGGCCGCGGTGAGCGCGTTGATGGTCAGCAGGCCGAGGCTCGGCGGCGTGTCGATGCAGACGAAGTCGTAGTCGCCCGCGACCTCCTTCAGCGCTTTCTCCAGCGAGCGCTCGCGGCCGATCTTGGTGCTCATCGCGATCTCGGCGCCGGCGAGGTCGATCGAGGCGACGGCGATGTCGATCTCCCGCTTGACGATGATCTCGGAGATCGGCATGTCGTTGACGAGGACGTCGTAGAGGCTCTTCTCGACCTTGTCGGGGTCGATCCCCTGGCTCATCGTCAGGTTCCCCTGCGGGTCGAGGTCGATGCAGAGGACGCGGTAGCCGGACTCGGCGAAGGCCACGGCCAGGTTCAGGGTCGTGGTCGTCTTCGCGACGCCGCCCTTCTGGTTGGCGAACGCGATCACCTCGGCCGTCTTCACCGGGGCCTGGTCGGCCGCCTCTTTGTCGGCCAGGAAGTCGAGGCGGGTCGGCGCGATCAAGTCGATCGCCTTCATCCGCCCGTCCCCCTCGGCCTCGGGCGACTCCTCGACCTCGGCATTGAGAGCAGGCTCGTCGTCAACTTCCCCGGACGGCCCCTCCTCAACCACAAACTCGGATGACCCTTCTTCAGCGGCCTCTCCCGCGGGTGGCGACGATTCCGAGGACTCTCCCGCCAGGGAGAGCCCGGGATCGGAGACAGGACCCGCGGGCCGAACGCCTTCGTCCCACGGTTCATCCACGACCCTCTCGGGCACGGCCTCCTCCATCTCCTGGAGCTCGTCGACGATCGGCTGCTCCTCATGAACCTCGACGGGAGCGGGCTTTGGCTTCTTGCGGCTTAGAAATCCCATTGCGCGGATATTCGTATGGGACCCCGCTTTTCCTGCCGCCCTTCGAAATTGCTAGGAATCAGTCAATCCCCGAACTCTTGGACAAGCGACTCGTGATCGTCACCGGCAAGGGCGGCGTCGGCAAGACGACGGTCGCGGTGGCGCTCGGGCTGCGTGCCGCCGCCGAAGGCAAGCGGACCATCGTCTGCGAGGTCGCCGCGCAGGAGAACGCCTCGCGGATCTTCGATCATGCATCCGTCGGCTTCCACGAGGTGGAGATGGAGGAGAACCTCTGGTCGATCTCGATCGACCCCGACGAGTCGATGCGCGAGTACGTGCTGCTGCAGCTGAAGGTGCGGGCGATGCGGGACATGCTCTTCCGCAGCCGCATCTTCAACTACCTCGCGGCTGCGACGCCGGGGCTGAAGGAGCTGGTGACGATCGGGAAGATCTGGGAGCTGGCCCAGCTCGATCGCAAGGTCAAGAGCGGGCGCAAGTACGACCTGGTGATCGTCGACGCGCCGGCGACCGGCCACGGCGTCGGCTTCCTGCAGACGCCCCGGACCTTCGCTTCGATCGCCCGCGTCGGCCCGATCCACTCGCAGGCCCAGCAGCTCGATCGCTTCATCACCGACCACGAGCACACCGGCACCGCGATCGTCGCCCTGCCGGAGGAGATGCCGGTCAACGAGTCCGTCTCCCTCGAGAAGGACCTGCGCGACGAGGTCGGGGTCGCGGTCGACCGCGTCTACCTCAACGGCCTCTACCCGGAGCGGTTCAAAAAAGGCGAGGCGGACGTTCTCTCGACGCTGGCCGAGAACGGCGACGGGGCCGCCAAGGCAGCGGCGCGGGCGGCCCTCTCCGAGTACGGCCGGGCGAAATCGCAGCGCCAGCAGCTTTTGCGCCTGAAGAAGGGCGTCAGCGCTCCGGTGAAGGCGCTGCCCTTCCTCTTCGAGCCCGAGCTCGACGTCGAGGCGGCTCGCAAGCTGGCCGGGAAGCTCGGCTGATGGCCTCGCTGCACGAAGTTCTCGACGGCAAGTCGATCTGCATCTGCGCCGGCTCTGGCGGGGTCGGCAAGACGACGACCTCGGCGGCGATCGCGACCGGGATGGCCGCGCAGGGGCTGAAGGTCTGCGTGCTGACTATCGACCCGGCGAAGCGGCTGGCCGACTCGCTCGGGCTGGCGGAGCTCGGCAACGAGGCGCGCCGCGTCGACCCCGCGCTCCTCGAGGAACAGGGCGTGGAGATGAAGGGCGAGCTGTGGGCGATGATGCTCGACGCGAAGGCGACCTTCGACGAGCTGATCGCCCGCCAGGCGCCCGACGAGGAGTCCCGCGACCGGGTTCTGAACAACCGGATCTACCAGCAGATCTCCGGCGCCCTTGCCGGCTCCCAGGAGTACATGGCGATGGAGAAGCTGTTCGAGCTGCACACCGAAGGCGGCTTCGACCTGCTCGTCCTCGACACGCCGCCGACCCGCAACGCCCTCGACTTCCTCGAGGCGCCGAAACGGCTGACCCAGTTCATCGAGGGCAAATCCCTGCGCGTGTTCATGAAGCCGACCGGGCTGGCGGCGAAGGTCACCGGCCGCGGCGTCTCCGTCGTCCTCGGCGTCTTCAAGCGCCTCGTCGGCTTCGACCTGATCGCCGACCTGGCCGAGTTCTTCAACGCCTTCAGCAGCATGGTCGACGGCTTCCAGGCCCGCGCCAAGCGCGTCAACAAACTGCTCGCCGATCCCGAGACCTGCTTCCTCGTCGTCTGCGGGCCGCAGGGCGAGCCGATCGACGAGGCCGTCTACTTCCACCGCAAACTGGTCGAGGCGAAGCTCCCCTTCGGCGGCGTCATCGTCAACAAGGTCCACTACCCCGCCGACGAGCTCCACGCCGAGGTCGACGACCTCCCGGCGGCCCTCGCCGAGAAGCTCGGCGACGAGAAGCTGGCCAAGCGCGTCGCCGACAACTTCGCCGACTACCAGGCCCTGGCCGAGCGCGACGCCCGCAACATCGACCACCTCGCCGGCGAGCTCCGCACCAGCTGCGTGATCCGCGTCCCCTACCTCGACGAGGACGTCCACGACCTCCACGGCCTCACCGAAATCGACCGCTACCTCTTCGCCACCGCCGAGGAGCGGGTCGAGATGGCGGCGGGCCGGGCTTAGCCTTTCAATTATGCCGCTGCATGATTTCTAATCATGCCGCTGAGTATCTTTCAAATATGCCGCCAAACTCTTTACAATCATGCCGTTGCTTGACTGGACCTACAAACCCCGGATTGCGGACGAGGAGCTACGGCGCAGGCTGGAGGCCACCGGCGCAGTTCTGATCGAGGGGCCGAAGGCCTGCGGCAAGACCGAGACGGCTCGACAGCAGGCAGAGAGCGAGGTTCTGCTCGACGTCGACGAGCGCGCCCGAGCCGCCGTCGCGGTGGACCCCGCCCTGATCCTGGACGGCCAGACGCCACGGCTGATCGACGAGTGGCAGGTCGAACCACGGATCTGGAACCACATCCGTCGAGCAGTTGACGAGCGCCGGCTGCCCGGCCAATTCATCCTTGCCGGCTCAGCGGTGCCGGCAGACGATTCTACCCGCCACTCCGGAGCCGGCCGCATCAGTCGGCTGCGCATGCGACCCATGTCGTCCTGGGAGGCCGGCTTTAGCGACGGCTCGATTTCCCTGCGTCACCTGTTCGAGAGCGGCGGATCGAAGGCAGACGACAGAGGGGTCACGCTGCGGGAGGTCACCGAGGCAATCGCTCGCGGAGGATGGCCCGCCTTCCAGGGGGCGCCGCTCGGGGATGCGATGGCAGGTGTGCTCGACTACCTGGAGGAGGTCTGCCGCACCGATATCAACCAGGTGGACGGGACCCGCCGGGACCCGCTCCGCGTACGACGACTGATGGGCAGCCTCGCCCGCAACGTGGCCACCCACGTTGCGATGGCCACGCTCGCAGCCGATGCTGCCCACGGGGGTGGAGACCCCTTGAAGCAACACACGGTGAGCGAGTACCTTTCTGCTCTCGAGCGTCTCTTCGTGATCGAGGACCAACCTCCGTGGGAGCCTCACCTCCGATCCCGATCGATTCTTCGCAAATCCCCCAAGCGACACTTCGTCGATCCCTCGCTCGCTGTCGCAGCGTTGGGCGCAGACCCCGAGGGTCTGCTGCGCGACCTAAATCTGCTCGGCTTCCTCTTCGAGTCCCTCGTCGTACGAGATCTGCGCGTGTACTCGCAGGGGGCCCGAGGCAAGGTCAGTCAGTTCCTCGACAACAAGGGACTCGAGGTCGATGCGATCGTCGAGTTCGAGGGCCGCTGGGGAGCCTTCGAGATCAAACTAGGAGGGGAGGAGAACATCGAGGTTGGAGCCGCCAACCTGCGCAAGTTTGCCGGCGAAGTGGACACCAGACGCAGCGGGGAGCCGGCGGTCCTCGGCGTAATCGTCGCCGGCGGCTACGGCTTTTCGCGGGAGGACGGGGTCCAGGTGATCCCGATCACCGCGCTGGGGCCGTAGCCGAGGTCAGCGTGCGCGATTGCGCGAGTACTCGAACTCGAGGTGGCTGACCTCCCAGTCGGCGTCCTCGGGGACCGGGAAGAGGTGGCGCACGCGGGGGGTGTCGATCTTCTCGCGGTGCTGGATGTCGCGGTCGGAGTCGGCCGGCCAGTCGATGGTCTCGCCGCCGCGAGGGTCGGAGACCTCCTCGAGCCAGGGGGTGGCACTGATCCTGATCTCGTCTTCGGCCGGAACCGGCTCCATGATGCGGGTCTCCTGCTCCACGTACTCCTCCTCGGGTAGTTCGTCGACGGGCAGTTGAAGTTCGGCGGAAGGCAGGGGCTCGACCGCTTCGATCGAGATCTCCTCTGACTCGGGCTCGGGCACGAGGTCCGGCTCGGGAGCGAGGTCCGGCTCGGGGGCGGGCTCCTCGACGGAGACCATGATCTCGGCGTCGCCTTCGGCGAGGCCGCTGACGATCAGCGTCTCGTCTGCGACCGTGCTGAGGTCGTTGCCAAGCTCCCCCAGGGCCGCCTGGCGCAGCAGCCTGCGGGCGTTCTCCTCGAGCCAGGTCGCAAGCGCGACGGCGCCTTCGACGGGACGGCCGTTCATCATCGCCCGCTCCAGGCCGAGGACCTCCTCGACCCGTTCGCCGGCCTCGATCCGGTCCATCCCCTCGTCGGCGATCAGCGCCGCCGCGCGCAGCGGCAGCGAGGCGCCGACGGGACCGTGTCCCTCGAGCACCGCGCGCATCGCCAGCAGGTGGTCGCTGAGGCCCTCGAGCGCGGTCGGGCGCTCGCAGCCCATCTCGAACCGCCCCACTGCCCAGGTGAGGGCGTTGTCGGGGTCGGGCCGCGCCTCCAGCGCGGCGCAGAAGTCGATCAGCTCCTCGGCCTCTTCCTCGCTGATGCGGTAGCCGCCGGGGCGCGTCGCGGGGGCGCCGGTGGCGATCCGGCGCCAGCAGCCCTCGCCGGTGGGGGCGAAGGCGTAAGGGCCGAGGCCGATGCCGCCGCCCTTGAACATCCTCATCACGCTGATCAGCTCGCGCAGCTGCTGCATCGCGCTCTCGACCCCTCCCTCGGGGTCCTGCTCGGCGATCGCCAGGTACTGGGGCTCCCAGGCGGCGCGGCCCATGCCCTCGCTGCGCATCGCCTCGACCGGAGCCTCGATCGAGTCGGCACGGACGATGCGGACGTCGTGCGGCAGCTGCAGGCGCGGCATCGGCATCCGCAGGCCGACCAGCGGGACCATCAGCACCTCGGCGTCGTCGGCGTCGCGGGATTCGGCATCAAGGGTGGCGAGCGCCGTCTCGAGCCGCTCGCGGTCGAGCGCGAAGCCGGCGGATCCCTCCCAAAGCTCGGCGAAGAACGAAATCAGCATCAGCTCGGCCCGGGCGCCGGGGTCGGCGGGTACGCCCTGCCCCCGTGCCTCCAGATACGGAGCGGCGACGCCCGCTTCCACGATCGCCTCCCGCGCCGGCCCGAAGCTCGGCAGCCCCCGCAGCTCCTCGGCGTGGTCGCTGACGTAGCGCCCGGTCATCGGCACGTAGCTGTAGAAGGCCGAATCGTCGCCTGCGTCGGCGGCGACGTCGAAGGGAATCTCCTCCCCCATCGCCACCATCGAGCTCAGCCGCGTCGCGGCCTCGGTCGCCAGGCGCTTGATCGATTCGTTGAGGAGGAAGTCCCGCACGGCTCAGGCTTCAGCCCGGGCGCGGGGCCTCCTGCGTATGCACGAACGCTTGCAGGCGGTGGCTAGACGGCGGCGGGATGGCGCGCGTCGGCGGCGTCTCCCAACAGCCAGCGCATGCCGTAGCTGCGCATGTCCTCGACCAGGGGGACCAGGGCCTTGCCCTTGGCGGTGAGCGCGTACTCGACTCGGGGCGGCACCTCGGGGTAGGTGTGGCGCTCGACGATGCCCTCCTCCTCCAGCGCCCGCAGCCGCAGCGAGAGGGTCCGCGGGCTGATTCCCTCCAGCGAGCGCTCGAGCTCGCAGAAGCGGGCGCTTCCCTCGGCCAGGTCGCGAATCAGCAGCAGCGTCCACTTGCCGCAGACGACTTCGGCGGTCTTGCAGACGGGGCAGGTTGAGTTGCTCTCGGCACTCATGATCAAAGGGAGACGGGCGATCGACCGATCTCGCTTCAACAAGTGTAGCGCCATGGCTTCACTTATTGAAGCCATGGGCAAACGGCGCTGGGATCAGGATTTGCCGGCGCGGACGACCTTGAAGTTGAGGACGTTGATCTTGAAGCGCACGTGGTTGGGGCCGTATTCGAAGATCTCCGGGAACCCTTTTTCGACTTCGAGCAGCTCGCAGCTGGCGGTGCCGGACACGCATTGCCCTTCGCCGAAGGTCGCGGTCACTTCCTTGGAGACCATCAGCAGCGCCTTGCCGGTCTGGAGGTTGGCGCCGAGATAGGTGACGACAGGGGCCTTCTCGCCCGGCAACGGAGTCAGAGGCCGAACGCCTTCGCGGACCATCGGCTCCCCCGTCGAGACGTTCCCTTCGGCGTCTTCTTCGGTGCGCGTGATCTTCGCCTTGATCGTGACCGTGAAGAGACGGACCCCGGGGCCGTCCTGTCCAGGCACAGGGGGAACGCCTCCTTCCGGACCGGGAGCGGTCGAGCCGCCGCCTGATCCTTCTTCGGTCGTGCTCGACGACGATTCCGAGGTGTCGCTTTCGGAGAGCTGGGCGCCCTTCAGGACGGGTGAGGTGAAGTGCTGGCGGAACGGGTCCTTGGGGTCGCGCCGGTTGAGGCGACGCTTGTAATCGCGCAGCCCCGGGGTCGCTTTGGCGACGGTGAATGCAGTCGCTTCCCCGCCCTTCTCGGCAGCGATCCCCGCGCCTCCCTGCGGACCGCTTTTCGCTTCTTCCCCATCTTCGGTAAGCAGGATGGGAACGGCGACGATTGCGACCAGCACCAACGCGAGCAAGGGCAGCAATCGCCGATCGCGAAGGTCGAGGTAGAGGTCCCTGACCACCGGCGGAACTTTGGCCTGCGGCATCTTCAAATCGGGGCCGATCCGTTTCATGGCGCTCCTCCGATCGTCGCCGCGGCCGGCGTGGCTTCAGCGGTTTCAGGACTGGTCGGCGTGGCGCCCGCGGTGACCCCTTGACCGGGGGGCACGAGGTAGGTGGTTATCGCGAAATTGCCCTCAAGCTTGGGGAACCCCTTTTCTTCGTCGGCCTCCAGGGCAAAGCCGTCAAGCGTGATCAGGCGCCCGTCGACCAGCACGTCTTCGTTCTCCGTCCGCACCAGCTCGTCCACTTCTTCGATGAAGTCGGCAAGGGTGAAGAAGTTGCCGTGGAAGGTGAGCGTGTAGGGCATCACCGCCAGGCCCGCCGAGCCCACCGTGGCGCCCAAGGGCAGGAGGGCCGCGGAGGCCTCAGAAGGCGGCGCCCCTTCAACTGGGGGTGCGGCTTCGCCGCTTTCGCCGTCGGAGGCCAGTTCGATCTGTCGGAATTCGAGCTTGTTGCGTTTAGCGATGCGATTGATTTGGACCAGCAGCGAGGCGGTGTCGTCGCCGCCGGGAACGGCCTTTCCGAGGACCACCAGCTCCTGGTAGTCGGAGGGGAACTCGCGCCGCGCTTCTTCACCTCGCAAGACTTCTTCTTCGTGCGTGATCAGTTCCGCTTCGACTTTCGCGGCCTGCTTGTCGAGTTTCGCCGCTTCCTCGCGCTTGGGGCTGACGCCGAACATCCAGAAGGCAATCGCCCCAGCGACGATCACGAGCATCGCGACGATCAACCCGTTGCTGGATTTCATCCCTGCCTTCATCAGCCTTCCGCCGTTTCTTCCTGAGAGTCGGTGCTGGCTTCGGCCTCTTCAGAGGTCGTCACTTCGACATCGCCAGAGCTGGTCACCGGGATTGGGGCGGCGTCAAACGCAACGGTCATTTCAAACTGGGTGATGAACCGGCGCGTACGGCAGTCCTGGGTGTTTTCGCTGGCTTCGGAGCCCGCGTTGGAGCCGGCCCCACCTTCTTCACCAGGCAATTCCGAAGATTTCATCCCCACCCGGGTGACCCCGTCTATGTCCTTCAGAACGGTCACGTAGCGGGCCACCGCCTGTTGGCCCAAAGCACAGCCCTTGATTTCCAGTGCCGGCCCGGCGATGGCATCGCGCAAGCCGCTTGATCCACTGGCGCCGCTTTCGAGATTGACGCCCGGAGCAGCGGTGGCGTTGAGGTTGATCAACCAGACATCGCCAGGGATCACCAGAGCCATTTCACGCATAACGCGCTCCCAATCGAAACGGCTTTGGGCGAGGTTTTTCACGGTTTCCACACGCTGACTGCTGAGAGCGCTGAACTGGGTGTACGAAGAAAGCCTTTGAGCCTTGCGCTGGGCTGCGGCGTCTTCCCGGTGAAGTTCGACGACGTCGGTCTTGCGATCGGTGATCTTGTTGCCGATCAGCACCAGGGAGGTGACGCCGACGAGGATCGCCACGGCAACCCCTACCACCAGATAGACCAACGCACCGGTTCGCAGCGGCGCCTGCTCACCGCGTCGCTGGTCAGGGGGGATCAGGTTGACGGGGCGCATCAGTGCTCCAGCGCGAGTCCGAAGGGGAGGGTGAGGCGGGCCGCGGAAAAGTCGTCGAAACCGCCGAGCGCGGCCGGCCGCGCTACCTGGATCGGCAGGTTGAGCGCCGCTTCCAACCGCGGACCGAGCCCGGCGATCGCGCTTCCGGGACCGCAGAGCACGACTCGCTCGACCCCAAGCGCACTTTCCTGGGCGCCGTAGTAGTCAAGCGAGAGGCGCAGCTCGTCGGCGAGGCCGGATGCCCCGCCCTCCAGCGCCGCACGGACGCCGTCGAGGATGGCCGGGTCGCCTTCCAGTTCCTCAGGCTGCCGCTCCAGGCCGACGTAGGTCATCCACTGGAGAGCGTGCTCCGGGGTGAGGCCGAACCTGCCGCCCAGCTCGACCACGATCGGCTCGAGGCCGACGTGCGAGGTGCGGGTGAAGAGGCAGGAGGTGCCGCGGGCGACGGCCAGATTGGTGATGTCGCCGAAGTTGCAGTAAAGGGCCGCCTGCGCGGGGGCCTGGCCGGGCTCCGTCGACGCCGGGGCGGTCTCGGCGGCGAGGGCGCGGATCATGCCGAAGGCCGAGAGGTCGACTCCGACCGGATGCAGACCGGCCTGCCGCACCGGCTCGACAAGCGAGGCGATCATCTCCCGGCGGGCGGCGACGACCATTACGTCGACCTGGGGGGAGCCCCCCTCCTCCGCCGCGACGCCGCCAACCACCTGGTGCTCCAGAACCGCCTGGTCCAGGGGCATCGGAATCTGCTCCTGAGCCTGGAAACGGACCGCGGCGTCGAGCTCCTTCGGGTCCTCGACGGCGGGAAGACGGACGGTCCTCACGACCACCCGCTGGTTGGCCACACCGAGTCGGACTTGTTTCGAAAGCTTGTGCTGAGAGAAGACAGACTTGAGGACGGCGGCAAGACGGTCCGGTTCCAACACCTCGCCCTCTCGAAAAGCGCCAGACGGAAGGCTGGCGATCGCCGAGGCGGTGACAGACGCGACACCGTTCACATTGACTTCAGTCGCGGCGATGCTCCCGGCCTCGATGTCGAGGCCGACGACGGCACCGGTCTTCTTCTTGTTCGGGAGCTTGAGTTGCATGGCTTCTGGGTGGGCGGCCCTCTCTCCATCGACAGGAAGCGCCTAAAACTTTCGTCCTGCAATTACCGATTTCTGGGGGTTCTTCGGCTCAGGCGAAGGTGTGGAGGTAGAGGTCGATCAGATCGCCGCCCGCCAGCAGCCCGACGACGCCACCCAGAGCGAGGAACGGGCCGAAAGGAATCCCGCGCTTGCGGGCCGCAGCGCCCTCCCTGAACACGATGGCCAGCCCCACGATCGAACCCGCCAGCAGGGCCACCAGCAGCGCCGGGGCCACGTTCCGTCCCAGAAAGAGGCCCATCACCGCGGCCAGCTTGACGTCCCCGAGCCCCATCCCCTGCGGGTAGGCGAGCGCGGCGGCGAACAGCAGTCCACCTGCGGCCGCGGCGGCGAGCAGACGTTCCGGCAGGCTGCCGGGGTCAGCGATCGCGACGATGGCGAGCGCCAGCACGGAGGCGACGAGCAGAATCTTGTTGGGGATGATCTTTAGCTCGAGGTCGGTGAGGGTGACGGCGACCAAGGTGCTGACGAAGACGAGGCCGAGCGCCACCTCCCACGGCTCCTCCCAGAGGACCAGCACGGTGAGGAGGAAGAGGAGCCCGACCGCCAGCTCGGTCAGGGGATAACGCGGCGAGATCCCCTCCTGGCAACAGCGTGCCCTCCCCCGCAGCATCAGCCAGGAGACGACGGGCACGTTGTCGTAGGCGGCGATCTGCGTTTCGCAGCCCGGGCAACGCGAGCGCGGCCCGACGACCGATTCCGCCCGCGGCACCCGGTGGGCGACGACGGTGAGGAAGCTGCCGATCAACAACCCTCCGAGGAAGGCAAAGACCGCTGCCGGGGCCACGGCTAGCCGCCCAGCGAGGAAGCGGTGGTCTCCACCTCGAGCCGCGTCGGGTAGTTCGGGTGGTCGTACATGATCGCCAGCGCATCGCCGGTGGTGTTGGCGATGTCGACGCTGAGCGCCACACCGAGGCGATGTCCTGGCTGGATCACATATGGAACTTCGGCAAGTTCCATCTTTCGCCGAATCTTGGTCCACATGTTTCGCGGCCAGAAGCCGACGCCGTCGCCGGGTTCGTAGACCCAGTAGGGAGTTCCGTTCTTGTCTTTGAGAAAGACGTCTTTGGCGACGGGTTTTTCTCCGCCCGATTCCGATCGATCGAAGAGGTAGATGCAGAGCCGGCCGGTATAGATCGCGTCGTTCAGGGTCCGGGTATAGAACTCGAGCGTCACCGCCCCGTTCATCACGAACGCTTTGGCCATCGGGTCGCTGACCCAGCGGTGGACCTGGGACTCCGGATTGGACGTCCCGGTCGGGTCGTAGTTACAACCTTCGCTGTCGTCGTGGCGGATCTGCAGGCCCTTGTCGGTGTCCGGCGTCGGCTCCAGGTAGAGGTCGTCGGAGTAGTCGTAGAAAGAGGGGACGAGATCGTTTTCGGGGTCTGGATCGGGTGGGCCCGCGAGCAGCAGCGTGTCGGGCGCCCCGATGGTTTTCCCGGTCTGAAGACCGCTGGCACAGGTGCCGAGCGTGTTGTGGAGAAGGTGATCGGCGGCGATCGTCTGGCGAGCCGTGGTCCCGGCCGCCGCGCAGGGCGTATCGGAGAGGTAGAACTGCTGGGCGGTCGCGGTGCTCGTTTCCCCTTCTTCCCCTTCTTCCCCGCTCGGCGGAGGTTCGTTCAGGGCCTCGGGATCGATGCGCTTGCCCTGGACTTCGACGTAGCCGCGTTCGCCTTCTCCGGCAAGGCTTTTCGGCTGCACGGCGACGACGACCTGTTTGTAGTCCTGTTCCCCGGGGCACTGCGACTCGGGACAGCTGGAGTCGTTGCGCCAGACGACATAGCGGTAGATCGTGCCGGTGATCCCGCCCGAGGAGGGGTTGCCGCTGACGAAGTCCGAGCGGGGGCTGAACCCCATCCCTTCATTGACGACGAGGGGAGCGTATTCCCCTACCGGGGACCGTTTGAGCCCGAAGTTGCCGCCCTGCACCCTGAAGTCGGGGCTCTGTCTGCTCGCCGACGGAGACGGGGCTTTGCTGATGGCGAGTTCGTCATATGGAACGCCGCGCAGGCGCTCGATCTCTTCCTGGGCGAGGTCCAACGCCACCTGCGTCTGACGGCCGCGCTGGGCGTTTTTGGTCGCGGACGCCAGCAGGGCGAACGTCGCCATCGCCGCCATCGCCAGGAGCAGGGCGGCCACCACCACCTCGATCAGCGTCATCCCTCGCTCCTCGCCGGCCCTCCGCAGCTGTCGGTCTGCGCGGTTCATGACCCGAAGGGGTCTCCGCCCCTGAGCGTTGCTCCGTCGGAGATCGTGAAGTTCCCGCCACCGTCGGGGTTAGGGAATCGAAGCGTCACGCCGACGAATTCGGCGTCTTTCGCTTCCGGGGAGTAGCTGAAGACTTTTTCGCTGTTGGTCCCGGTGAACATCGTCACCGGCGTCCCGGCGCCAGCCGACGCCGGCGTGGTCTCGCTGCGCGTGCAAGCCGTCGCGCTACAGCTGTAGGTGACCTTGCATTCGATCGACGAGCTGCCGGCGGGAGGGGCGGTAGTGGCGCCGCAGCTCGAGTGCCGGACGTGAGCGGTGAAGATCACGGTCGAGGCGGAGGAGCCCGTCTGCACGGCGATGCCGTTGCGGATCTCCCGCGTCATCCGCTCCAGGATCCAGCGTCCGGTCGAGGCGTCCTCCGCCCGTTCGCTGATCTTCGGCTGGGTACGGACCACGCTGATCAGCATCGAGCTGGTCGCGCCGAGGACGACGACGCCGATCGACGCGGCGATCAACAGCTCGATCAGGGTCATTCCCCTCTGGTCTCCCGACAGCCGCCGCCAGAGCCCCCTCACTTCTTCACCACCTTGAACCTGCGGCTGGCCGCCCGCTCGCTCCAGACGCCGACGGCGTTCACCGCCTTCACCCGGAAGACGTGGCGGCCCAGGGACAATCGCTTCAGTTTCGTGGGCGAGCCGCAGCCGGCCCAGCGACCGCGGTCGACGCGGCAGCGGAACTTCGTCCCCGGCTGCCCGGTGGCGTCGGCGAAGCGGAAGACCGGGCGCCATTTGCGCGTCTTCGCCGCCGGCCCGAAAGTGATCTTGGTCAGAGGCTTGACGTAGGGGATCCCGTCGTGGCCCTTGACCCCCTTGTTCCCGGAGTCCTTGCCAGGCGGGGGTGAGCCACCGCCCCCGCCGCCACCTCCGCTCGAGGGCCCTTCGGGCGACTGGTCCTGCTGGCTGTAGCTGACGGGGTTGGAGCAGAGCGAGGTGAAGCCTTCGGCTTCGGCCGTCGCCCAGAAGGTCTTGGTCGTCCCGGCTTCGACCTCCACCGCGATGCCGGCGGCCCCGAGCTCTTCGGCGGTACCTGCCGCGACGGTCTCACCCGAGCAGTTCGAGGTGGGGTAGATCTTGATCAGCGAGCCGGTCTCGGCGGAGCCGAGGATCGAGGGTTTGGTCGAGGCGCCCGGAGATCCCGGTGAGGTGCCGGTGAGAACTGGCGGCTCGGGGCCGAGGTCGAGCGTGTCGGAGTTACCGGTGGAGACCAGCCGGGTCACCTCCCCGCCGGCGTCTTCATCGAAGGCGCGCTCGTAGATGTCGGCTTCGAGGTCGGTGTCTTCGCTAGCGAGCCGCTCTTCGGTCTGGAAGACCATGTGCAGCCCGTCGCTTGACGCATCGACGAGGATCGCGTCGCAACTGGCGACCGGGCACAACCCCGGGGGCGGGGTCCACAGGGTCGTTTCTTCGTCGGCTATATCCCTGGCGTAGATGTCGTCGTCGCTATCGAAGTCCTGCGGCGCCAGCGCTTCGCTCGTGGTGAAGAAGACCCTGTCGCCGTCGGTCGAGACGCGGTTGAACCGGGCGGACGAGGAACCGGTTCCGCCACCGGAGACCAGAACCGGCCCGCCCCCTCCCACCGCCTGCTCGTAGACGTCCGCGGCGCTGTCCTCGTCCTCCGGGACAAGCGCCTCGACGGTGGTGAAGACGACGGCCCCTCCATCCGGGGTGACGGCGCCGAAGTTGGAGTTGCAGCAGGATCCCGACGTGATCAGCTGGGGCGTGTCCCCCTGCCACAGGTAGACGTCGGTTGCTTCGTTTTCATCGCCCGCGACCAAGGACTCGGAGGTGGTGAAGAAGACGCGGGCGCCGTCGATGGACGCGTCGGCGAAGCTGGCGGGCTTGGTTTCGGTGCCGGCCGAGATCAAAGTGGTCGTCCCTTCGAAGCGCAGGTAGATGTCGTTGGCGCCGTCGGTATCTCCGGGCGCCATCCCTTCGCTGGTGGCGAAGAAGATGCGGGCGCCGTCCGCCGAGGAGCCAGCGAAGATCGCGGCCGCGCCCCCGTTCCCGCAAGGAGAGCAGGCGGGGTCGCCGGCGGAGACCAGGACGGTGGGGCCGCTCGGCAGGTTCCGTGCGTAGATGTCGATCGCGGAGTCGTCGTCGGCGGCGGCCAGGGCCTCGGAAGTCGCAAAAAAGGCGCGGTCCCCCCCGGACGCCACCCCACGCAGGGTCGCTCCGAAATCCCCGTTCCCGCAACCCGGGGCGCAATCTTCGGCTCCAGCCGAGACCAGAGTGGTGTCCCCCGTGGTGAGGTCGTGCTCGTAGACGTCTACGGCTTCATCCTGGTCTGCAGCCGGGTCGAGACGCTCGGCAGTGACCATCAGCACCTGGTTGCCGCCGGCGCCGGCGCCGGCGAAACCGACGTCGAAGGCGCCGTTCCCGCAGGCGGGCACGCAGCTGACGTCACCGCTGGAAACAAGCCTGGTCGCGCCGCCGATTTCGCGGACGTAGACGTCAGAGCGTTTGTCCCGATCGGCGGCCACAAGCGGCTCGTCAGTGGAGAAGAACACTTTTTTGCCGTCTGCGCTCGCCTTTTCGAAGATGGCTGGATAAGAGTCGTTGCCTCCGGTCGGCCCGACCGAGACCTCGCGCGTGACATAGGCGCCTTCGGCGCCGACCGTGGCGTCGAAGGAGCGGACGAAGACGTCGCGTTTGTTGTCGGTGTCCCCGGGCACCAGTTGCTCTTCGGACTCGAAGAATAGGTACTTGCCATCCTCGGAGGCGCCTTTGAAGGTCGGGGGCGCCGCAGCGACGACCGCAGGAGGAAGCAGGAGGACGCAGAGCGCGGCCGACCCCACGACGGCGCCGAGAAGTCTTGCGGGCAGAAGTCGCATCACTGGTCTATCGACCGTTCGGGGCAATGTTTTAGTCCCTGGCCTCGGCACAAGCACGAAGGGCGGGCTTTACGCCCGCCCTTCGCTGGACCAAACTGCTCTCTTACGAGCGTGAGGCCGTTACTCGGTCCATTTTCCTTCGGCCGGGCAGCCGCCGGTTTTTTCGGGGGCGCAGGTGAAGTTGGTGATCGCACCCTCCCGTTCCACCGTGAAGGTGGTGCCGGTGCCGGATTCGACGGTGACGGTGTATTCGTCTTCTTTACCTTCGACCGTGAGTTTTTCCACGTCTTCGAGGGTCGGCTCGATCCGTTCGAGTTCCCCTGCGCTGATGCCGTCGTAGTCGCCGCCGTTCTCCGTCGAGTAGGTCTCGGCGGCAACCTGGCCGGCGTGGACGGACTCCTTGGCCTGCGCGTCGGTCCCCTTTTCCTTCTGGTTGAAGAAGGCCGGGATGGCGATCGCGGCAAGGATGCCGAGGATGAGCATGACGACGAGAAGCTCGATCAGGGTGAAGCCCGCCTCGCTATCGCCGTTGAGCCGGGCGCCAACCTTGGCCCGGAGATTCTGGAGAAACATTAGTGACCTCCTATGGTCCTAATCGTTTGCGCCAGAGCCCCGTCGCATGAAGCCACGTGGTGTCTGTCGACCCCGGTGGTAGCCCGGCCGACTCCAAGGGAGTCCCGACAGCTTTGCGCCCCCGCCTCGCAGCGAGTTTGCCTTTGGCACCGAAGCACTGGCAGATTCATCACCTGCCCTTCATCGGCCGCTCGGCGGGTTACTTGATCCCTGAAATTGGGACTGCGTGGGCCGAAAAGTTGGACTGGTTGTACACCCGTCCAGACTAGCGGCGCGAAAAGCGATGAGCGCTCTCGGCTAGCGGACGTTTTCGTAGAGGCTGAACATCGGCAGGTACATCGCGATCACGATGAACCCGACGATGCCGCCGACGAAGACGATCATCAGCGGCTCGATCAGGGAGGTCAGCGCTTTCACTTTGGCGTCGACCTCGGCCTCGTAGAAGTCGGCGATTTTCGAGAGCAGGTTTTCCAGCTGGCCGGTTTCCTCGCCGACCGCGACCATGTGCCCGACCATCGGCGGAAAGATCTCGTTGGCCTGGATCGGCCGCGCCAGCGAGCCGCCGCGCTTGACCGAGTCGTAGACGTCCTCCATCGCCTTCTCGAGGACTACGTTGCCGGATGATTCGCCGGTCAGCTTGATCGCCTGCAGCATCGGGACGCCGGCGGAGACGGAGCCGGCGAAGGTGCGCGACCAGCGCGCCAGCGCGACCTTCTGGATCACGTCGCCGATCTGCGCCGGCAGCCGCAGGACGAAGCGGTCCCAGGCTTCTTTTCCGCGTTTCGAGCGCTTCCAGCGGAAGAAGCCGACCGCGAGCGCGATCGTCGCCGGGATCAGGATGTACCAGTAGCCGGTCAGCACTTCCGATGCCGACACGCACATCTGCGTCGGGATCGGCAGGCTCGTTTCTTCCGCTGGATTTTCTTCCGACATTTCTTTGAAGATGCCGGCGAAGACGGGGATCACGAAGGCGACGACCGCGACCAGCACCACCATCGCGAATCCGAGCACCAGAGCCGGGTACATCAGGGCGGATTTCACCTGGCGCCGGAGGGCGTCGGCTTTCTCCACCTGGTAGGCGATCCGGTCGAGCGAGTCCTCGAGGCGGCCGGACTGCTCGCCGGAGCGGACCATCGCCCGGTAGAGCCGGTCGAAGACTTCCGGCTGGCGCTCCATCGCCTGCTCGAGCGTGCTGCCCGCCTCGACGTCGGAACGAACGCCGGCGATCGCCTCTTTGATCCGCTCGTCCTGCGTCTGCTCCTCCAAAGTGCTGAGACTGCGCAACATCGGCATCCCCGACGCCACCAGCGTGGCGAACTGGCGGGAGAAGACCGCCAGCTCCCTGGTGTCGATCTTCTTCCAGGTCCGCCAGAGGTTCTCGATCTTGAACGGTTCGCTCTTTTCGCTGACGTCGAGGACGATCAGGCCGCGCTGCCGCAGCTGCTCGGAGACCTGCGCCTTCGACTCGGCTTCGATCTCGCCGGCAGTCGAGGTGCCGGCCACGTCCATAGCCCGGAAGGCGAAGGTGGTCCCTGCCGCCGCCATCGGCTAGGCCCCCTGGGTGTAGGCCGGAGGCTGGGTCTGGTACTGAGGCGCCGCCTGACCGTTGCCGTCGTACATGCCGGCGGCGGACTGCACGGGGGCGTTGCCGAGCAGGCGTTTGAGCTCCTCCGGGACCGACGCCCGCTGTTCGGCCAGCTGGCGGGTGATCGTGCCGGCGCGGACGAGGCGCGCGAGGTCCGCGTCCATCGTCTGCATCCCCACCGCTCCCGAGGTCTGCACCGCGGCGTAGATCTGGTGGGTCTTGCCCTCGCGGATCAGGTTGCGGATCGCGGGGGTCGGCACCAGCACCTCGCAGGCCACCGTCCGGGACATGCCGTCAGCGGTCGGTAGCAACTGCTGGGTGACGATCCCCTGCAGGGCGATCGAGAGCTGGGTCCGCACCTGGCCCTGCTGCTGGGGCGGGAAGACGTCGATGATGCGGTCGACCGTCTGGGCGGTCGACTGGGTGTGGAGGGTGGCGAAGACGAGGTGCCCGGTCTCGGCCGCGGTGAGGGCGGTGGAGATCGTCTCCAGGTCCCTCATCTCGCCGACCAGGATCACGTCCGGGTCCTCTCGCAGCGCGGCCTTGAGCCCGAGCGCAAAGTCCTCGGCGTCGGCCCCGACCTCGCGCTGGTTGACGATCGAGCTTTTGTGCTGGTGCAGGAACTCGATCGGGTCCTCGATCGTGAGGATGTGGTCCTGGCGCTCGCGGTTGATCACGTCGATCATCGCCGCCAGCGTCGTGCTCTTGCCCGAGCCGGTGGGACCGGTGACGAGGACGAAGCCGCGTGGTTTCTGGGTCAGCTCGCGGAGGATCTGCGGCACCTTCAGGGAGTCGAGCGAGGGGATCTCCTGCGGCACCAAGCGGAAGGCGGCGCTGACCGCTCCCCGCTGCATGAAGCAGTTGACGCGGAAGCGGGCCACCCCCGGGATCGCGTACGCGAAGTCGAGCTGTTTGTTGTTCTCGAAGCGTTTGCGCTGGTCGTCGTTGAGGATGCTGAAGACGATCTCCCGGGTCTCCTGCGTGCTGAGCACGGGGAACCCCTCCATCGGGCAGATCTTGCCCTTGTCCCGCATCGCCGGCGGGAAGCCCGCGGTCAGGTGGACGTCCGAGGCGCGCACCTCGACCATCCGTCGCAGCACCTCTGAGAAGTCGAAGGACATCGGGCTCTACATCGGCAGGTTGACGCCGGGCCTCAAGCCCTGGGCCGCATCAGGCGGTGACACGCAGCACCTCCTCGAGACTGGTGTGCCCGGCCCGGACCTTGCCCACGCCGTCCTCGCGCAGGGTGAGCATGCCCTCTTCGCGGGCGGTGGCCGCGACGTCGGCCTCGGAGGCCTGGTCGACGGTCATTTCTTTGATCCGCTCGCTCATTTTCATCACCGAGTAGATCCCGACCCGCCCCCGGTAGCCCGTCTGGTTGCAACGGGCGCAGCCCACCGGCTCGTAGGCCTCGAGCTCGGCGCCGATCCGGAAGCCGGCCTCGGTCAGCGCCTGCTGGGAGATCACGGTCCGGCGCTTGCAGTGCCCGCAGAGCTTGCGGGCGAGACGCTGGGCGACGACGCAGTCGACCGACGAAGCGGTGAGGAAGGACTCGATGCCCATCTTGCTGAGGCGGGTGATCGCGCCCGGGGCGTCGTTGGTGTGGAGGGTGGTCAGCATCATGTGGCCGGTCAGCGCCGCCTCGATCGCGATCCGCGCGGTCTCGCCGTCGCGGATCTCCCCGACCATCACGATGTCGGGGTCGGCGCGGAGGATCGAGCGCAGGCCGGTGGCGAAGTCGAGGCCCGCCTTGCGGTTGACGTTGATCTGGTTGATGCCGTCGAGCCGGTACTCGACCGGGTCCTCGATCGTGATGATCTTCTTCTCGACGTGGTTCAGTGCCTGCAGGGCCGCGTAGAGGGTCGTCGACTTGCCCGAGCCGGTCGGCCCGGTGACGAGGACCGCTCCGTAGGCTTGGTGGAAGGCGCCCTCGAAGCGCTCGCGGGCGGGCCCGTCCATGCCGAGGTCGTCGAGCGTCCGCTGCGCGTTCTCTTTGTCGAGGACGCGGATCGTCGCCCCCTCGCCGCGCTGGGTCGGCAGGGTGGTTATACGGAGATCGACCCGCCTGTCCTCGACGGTGACGCTGACGCGGCCGTCCTGGGGGATGCGTTTCTCGGCGATGTTGAGATCGCTCATGATCTTGATCCGCGAGATCACCGCGCCGACCATCCGGGCCGGGACGTGGGCCGCCTCGCGAAGGACGCCGTCGATCCGGAACCGCACCCGCATCTGGCCCTCGCTCGGCTCGAAGTGGACGTCGGAGGCCCCCTCCCCCACCGCCTGACCGAGGATGCTGTAGACCAGCTTGATCACCGGCGCGTCCTCGGCGCTGACTTCGAAGTCGGAGACTTCGGCCAGTTCGCCCCCCTCGGCCTCTTCCTCGTCCTCGATCGCCTCGGTGACCGCGCTCTGCAGGGTGTTGAGACGCCCGATCAGGGCTTCGATGTCTTCCTCGGCGGCGACCGCGACGCGGCAGTCCAGCGCGGTCGCGATCTGGATGTCGTCGACCGCGAGGACGTTGGTCGGGTCCGCCATCGCCACCAGCAGCGTCTGCTTGTCGACGAACCCCACCGGCAGCGCCCGGAAGCGGCGGGCGGTATTCACGGGGATCAGGTTCGCCGCCGCCATGTCGACCTGGTAGGAGGAAAGGTCGATGTGGTCGAGGCCGTAGCGTTCCGCGACCGCCCTCGAGAGCTGATCTCCGGAGATGACCCCTTGCGTCAGCAGCAGCGCCTCGGGCGGGGCGCCCGCGTTGCGCGCTTCGTCGATCGCCTGCTGGACTCGCTCCTGCGCGACGTAGCCGAGTTCGATGAGGACGTCGGTGATGAACCCCTGCGACCGCCCGCGCGTTCGCGGCGGCGTCAGGCCGGGAGTCCCCTCCGCCTCGGGCTGGAGCTGAGGCGCGGTGGAATCCCCGGCGCTGGGCACCGGCCGCAGGTGGCCCGGAAAGTCCCTGCCCTCCATCTCAGGGGTGGTAGGCGAGCGTCGGGCCTTCGTAGCCAGCGTCGATTGCCGCCTGCACGACCGCCTGCCGGCTCTGGAAGCCGTAGCGGACGGACCCGGTGGGGCCCCCGTCGGCCACGTCTTTCGGGGTGATCACGACAAGGGCCGGGACCCTTTCCACCCCGACCCCGCCGGTGATCGCGCTGTAGCGAGCTATCCGGTGGGCGGGCACGACGAAGGAGACGACGCCCGGCAGTCCTTCCAGGGCGCCGGTCGCCTCTCGCACGAGCTCGTCGTCAATGCCGCCGTCACGGACGAAGAGGAGGGCCACCGTAGCGCCGGACTTCCAGGCGTCGGTCACCTCGGCTGGCGGCTTCACGGTAGGCGGAGGGAGCGCTTCCACGGGCGAGCCGGCAACGGCGCCGGCTTCCGCGCCTTCGGCCGGCGCGCCCAAAGACGCTTCGGTGGCAGGCGCGGCGACTCCGGCTTCGCTTTCGCTCGATTCGCTTTCGCCGCCGCCGCTCATCGAGATGAAGAGGAAGGCGCCGACGACAAGCAAGACGCCGACCATGCCCAGCTGGGCCATCGGGTTGTTGTTCAGCTGCTCTCTCATACGTCCGCTCATCTAGCTCGACAGAAGCGGTGCCGAGCTTGAGCGGTGACGTATCTCTGCCGCGAGCTCTCAGCAGCTGGCGTTGGGCGCTTCCCCCGTGGCGGGGACGCCCTCGCACTCGACGTAGGTCTGCGGCGTGAAGAGCCGGGAGGTGCGCACCGTTTCCCCTACTTTTTCTTCGCCGGTTTTCGGCGGCGGCCGCAGTTCCGGAGGAAGTTCGTACCCAGCGTCCGCTTTGACGACGCCGCTGCCGGTGACGAGCAGGGTCTTGCCGGCGATCAGGCCCTTGTAGGTCGCGTTGCCTTTGAGTTCGATTTCGGATTCGGGGCCATAGACGATCATTTCGTTGGTGCCGTTGTTGCCGCCGATGTACACCCGGCCGTTGCCCGAGAAGAAGAAACCGGGCATGTCGAAGTTCCCGGGGGTGGACTGGTAGCCCGTGGCGGTGACGCGCGAGCTACCGATCATTTCGAACTGGGTCGCCCCCGGCGGCATCCCGCACTGCTGGGGGGTGGCGAAGAAGAAGCGAACTTTGGAGCCGGCTTTCATTATCAGTTCGGAGCCGCCCTGAAGGGTCAGCTTGCAGAGCCAGTAGTCGGGGCCACCGACGGTCAAAGCTTCTTGGGCCCCGAGTGAGAGCGTTCTCGGGGGCGCTCCCGTCGGCTTGAAGGGTTCTTTTTTCCAGTTCCCGGTGAAGCCGTCGGTCTGGCAGCCGGTAGGGAGTTTTTTGCTGCTGCAGGTGGTGAACCTGTAGTCGGCGTTGACGCTGGCGATGTTCGAGGGCATGAAGCTCGAGACCGGCGGCAGGTTGACGTTGCCGTAGGTGATCCCGTAACCGCTGCACTGCTTGACGCTCGGTTTCGGCTTGCCGATGCCCACGCGGATGTCTCCGCAGACGTTCGCGGCGCTGTTGTTGCCAGTGACTTCGCCGTTGGTGCCTACACCGACGCGGATGTCGGCGTTGCCGGTGATCGAGAGTTTGTCTTCCCCGATCAGCCCCTCGAAGCCCAGTTTGCTGGTCCCGCCTTTTTCTTCTTCTTCTTTGGTCGTACCACCGCCGCCTTCGAGACCGGATTCGTTGAAGGTCAGCTCGATACGCCGGCTGACCCCGTCAACGCTCCCGACCGAGACGATGCAGAGCGCGTAGCCGCCACAGGTCGACCCCGCGGGGCTCACCCAATAGGTGTAGGAACCACGACCGACCGTCCCGGACACGGGCGGGCACCATGACTGGCCGCCGGTGGTGACCGCTTTCGTCGGGAGCAGAGCGCCGTTGGACTCGAAGATGCACTCCGACGTGGCCAGCGTTTTCGAATACCGCGCCAGGCGCAGGGTGGCGACGTTCGCGCCGGCGTCGGCGGCGGCGATCGCGCTTTTCGAGCCGCTGTCTCGTTTCGCGCCCTGCTGCACGTCGACCGAAGCGACAACAGCGGCTCCGGCCACCCCCATGCTCGCGACCATCGCGAAGAGGACGGTCGGCAGCGCCATGCCGCCTTCGCCCCTGCGCAGGGCCCGGACCAGCAGGATGAATCGGTCGATGGCGGCCATTCGCGTCATCTGATCGTCAGTTCGGCCGTCCACCTTGAGACATGGCAGACGTCCTTCAACCGAATTGGACGGCCGTCCTACTCGGTAGCGGGTGCGAGCTGCTCGATGCCGCTCGCGCGCTGGCCGCCGGCGGCCAGCATCAGTTTGAAGTCGTGGGGGTTGGAGGCGAACTCGAGGGCGACGTCCTCGGTGACCTTGCCCTCCATCACGTAGTGCATCAGGGACTGGTCGAAGGTGCGCATGCCGTAGTACTCGCCCTCGGCGATGACTTCGGTGATCTTGCCGGTCTCCTCCGGGTTCATGATCAGGTCCTGGACGCGGCCGGTGACGATGAGGATCTCCGAGGCCGGGACGCGGCCGTTGCCGCTGACGTCGGGGACGAGGCGCTGGGCGATCGCCCCCTTGAGGGTGGCGGCGAGCATGACGCGGGCCTGGTGCTGGAGGTGGGGCGGGAAGAAGTCGACGATGCGGTTGATCGTCTCGGTTGCGTCCAGGGTGTGGACGGTGGAGAGCACGAGGTGGCCGGTCTCGGCCGCGGACAGCGCCGTGCGGACGGTCTCCTCGTCGCGCATCTCGCCGATCAGGATCACGTCGGGGTCCTGACGCAGGACCCGGCGCATCGCGCGGGCGAAGCTTTCGGTGTCGGAGCCGACTTCGCGCTGGTTGATGATCGAGTTTTTGTCCGGGTGCAGGTACTCGATCGGGTCCTCGAGGGTGACGATGTGATCGGTCCGGGTGCGGTTGATGTGGTCGATCATCGCCGCCAGGGTCGTGCTCTTGCCCGAGCCGGTGGTGCCGGTGACGAGGATGATCCCGCGCTGCTCTTCGGCCAGCTTGGTGACGACCGGCGGCAGCCCGAGGTCGTCGACCGAGCGGATGTCGAAGGGGATCGCGCGGCAGACGATCGAGACCGAGCCGCGCTGTTTGAAGGCGTTGACGCGGAACCGGGAGAGCCCTTTGATCGCGTAGGAGAAGTCGGCCTCGCCGCATTCCTCGAATTCGGTCATCGACCGAACCTCGGCCATGTCCTGAAACGCCTGTTCGGTGTCCTCCGGCCGCAGCGGCTCATAGCCCTCGAAGGGAGCCAGCTCACCGTGCATGCGGGCGGTCGGCGGGACGCCGACCTTGATGTGCAGGTCGGACCCCTCCCGCTCGATGAGCTTCCGCAGCGCTGAGTCGATGTCGAACATCCCGACCGATATCGGCCGGGATGCCCGATCACTTAATCCTGGTTACGCGACCTCGCGCAGTTTCTGGGCCTCGCCGAGACTCTGGAGCTTTTTCAGGCTCTGGTTCTCGATCTGGCGGATCCGCTCGCGGGTGACGTTGAAGGTGCGGCCGACCTCGTCCAGGGTCCGCGGGTGCTCGCCGCCGAGCCCGTAGCGGAGCTCGAGCACGCGGCGCTCGCGGTAGGAGAGGTTCTCGAGCGCCTCTTTCAGCGCCTCTTTGGTCAGCAGGTCCGCGGCCCGGTCGAACGGGCTCTCGGCCTTCTCGTCGGCGATGAACTGGCCGAACTCCGACTCCTCCTCGTCGCCGACCGGCTTCTCGAGGGATACCGGGGCCTGGGCGGAGCGCTTGATCGAGTCGACCTCCTCGGGATCGATCCCCGTCACCTCGGCGATCTCCTCCGGGGTGGGCTCGCGGCCCAGCTCGGTGACCAGCTTGCGCTCGGCACGGCCGATCTTGTTCAGCTTCTCGACGACGTGGACCGGGATCCGGATCGTCCGCGCCTTGTCAGCGAGCGCACGGGCGATCGCCTGGCGGATCCACCAGGTCGCGTAGGTGGAGAACTTGAACCCCTTGCGGTAGTCGAACTTCTCCGCCGCGCGGACCAGGCCCAGCGTTCCCTCCTGGATCAGATCGAGGAAGGGAAGGCCCTGGTTCCGGTAATTTTTCGCGATCGAGACGACCAGGCGGAGGTTCGACTCGACCATTTTCTGCTTCGCGTCGAGATCGCCGCGCTCGATCCGTTTGGCGAGTTCGACCTCCTCCGCTGCGGTCAGGAGGCGGACTTTGCCGATGTCCTTGAGGAACAGCTGCAGGGAGTCCGTCGTCATGTCCGGTTTCAGGTCGAGCGCCTGTTTCTGGCGCCGGCGGCCTTTTTTGCCGGTGTCGGCGGGAAGCGCTTCCGCGGCGGCTTTCTGCGCCGGGTCCATGTCCTCGACGAGCTCGATCCCCGACTTCTCGAGGTGGCCGTAGAGGTCCTCGACGTCAGACTCGTCGAGATCGACCTCCGAGACGGCGGAGGCGATGTCCCCGAAGGTCAGAACGCCGAGCTGCTGCCCGCGATTGATGAGGTTTTTGACCTCGTCCAGTTCCTGAAGCTCTGCTACCAGCATCCGTTCTTACTCGTTCCCTTGCGGTCGATGTTTAGTCCTGGCGATGAAATACCGTCGCGAGTCGAAAGTCGCGCCGGACCGACAAAAAACGGACCCGAGAGATCTGGTCCGCGAAGTAGCGTCTACATCGTCATTGTGCCCTGTCGGGCGACGCCTGCCCCTAGGTCAAACGCCTGTTCGCATGGTACTCGCTTCAGTTTGTGAAGTCAATGCCCAGCTCCCTCCGCCATCCGACCCCCTGGCTACGCGCCTTCTGGCAGCGCGCCTACCGCGAGAACGTCACCGGGCTCTCGGCGATGGTCGCCTACAACCTGATGCTGGCGGTCTTCCCGTTCGCCCTCCTCGTCCTCTTCGTCTTCGGCCAGGTGCTGAAGATCGAAGGGGTCGAGAGCAGCGTCCTCGCCGACCTCCAGCGCCTCTTCCCCAACACCGAGCAGCAGACGCTTACCGACGCCCTCAACCGGATCGAGAACAACACGGCGACGATCGGGATCGCCGCCTTCGCCGGCTCGCTCTGGATCGGCGCCTCCTTTTGGGGCGCGATGGACACCGCCTTCTGCCGCATCTACCACGTCGAGTGCCGCGGCTGGGTGGAACAGAAGCGCTTCTCCTTCGCGATGCTGGTCGTGGTCCTGCTCTTCATCGCCGCCAGCATCTTCGTCCCGACCCTGGAGAGCGGGGTCGTAAACAGCACCGACCGCCTCCCGCTCGGGCTCTCCGACATCAAGGCGATCGACACGATCCTGCTCCTGATCGCGGCGCTGCTGGTCACCTTCGGGATCTGCTCGGTGATCTTCTGGGCCGTGCCCAAAGGCCACATGCCGTGGCGCGCGGTCTGGCCAGGGGCGCTCTTCGTCACCCTCGGCGCCGGCCTCGCCAACTGGCTCTTTCCCATCTATCTCTCCAACGTGTCCAGCCTCTCGCGCTTCGGGTCCACGCTCGGCTTCATCCTCATCGCCCTGCTCTGGTTCTACGTGCTCAGCCTGGCGCTGATGGTCGGCGCGGTGATCAACTCGCTGCGCTTCGAGTACCACGACACCGGCGAACTGCCCTACTTCTCGAAGCTGGAGCGCCCGTGCGAGGGCTGTGAGGAGAAGTGACCGATAGGGCCAGCGTTCAAGGCTCCTTCTTCCAGTAGTTAAAAACTGTCGTATCCTAGTGCGGGAAATCCGGATGGCGGTTGGACTGGCCGTCCAGCCAAAAACGCATAGGGGTAGACGATCCACGGTGATCCAACGACAGCGGAGTTCTGAGACCTCCAGCGGCGTCCTGCGCCCGACCGTTCCAATCGACCTGGCCGGTCAATCCCAGCGCCAGCGCATCCTCGACGCGATGATCGAGTCCTGCGCGGAGAAGACCTACGCGGCGACGACGATCAGCGACGTCGTCTCCCGCGCGCACATCTCCCGCACCACCTTCTACAAGCACTTCGAGGACAAGCGGGCCTGCTTCGACGCCGCGATCGACTTCTGCATCCTCGAGCTGCAGGGGGTGGCGGCGGCCTCCCACTCCCCGGACGACGCGCCGGGCGAGGCGGCGCGGATGGCGGCGACCGCCGTGGTCGAGGCGCTGGCCGCCCGTCCGGGCCTCGCGCAGATGCTCGCCGGCGACGCGATGGCGGTCGACCCGATCGTGATCGAGCGCTACCGTAGGGCGACGGTGCCGGCCCTGGAGGCCCTCTGGGCAAGGGACGGCGGGGCCCAGCCCCACACCGACCCCCGCCTCGCCTTCGGCCAGGCCCAGGTCCTGATCCTCAACCAGATCGCCACCGGCCAGCCCGACCGCCTGCCCGAGCTGCTGCCGGAGATCGTCTACCTGACGGTCAGCCCCTTCGGCGGCCACGACGAGGCGCTGCGGCAGTCGCGGCTGGCGGCGCAGGCCGAGATCGGCGGCGCGGCATCGCCGTGAGCGGCAACACCGAGGACCTGCGCCAGTGGCGCCTGCCGCGGGGACGGCACGGGCTCCCGCGCGAGCTGGTCGAGCGTTCCCAGCGGGAGCGGCTGCTGGCGGCGGTGGTGCGGGTGACGGCGACGAAGGGATACGAGTCGACGACGGTCGGCGACATCCTCGGCGAGGCGGGGGTCGGGCGCGAGACCTTCTACGAACTCTTCGACGACAAGCTCGACTGCATGCTGGCCGCGCACAAGATCCTCGTCGACGCCCTCGAGGAGCAGGTGCGGGCGGCCTACTCCGAGCAGGGACCCTGGCCGCAGCGGGTCCGCGGCGCCCTCGCGGTGACGCTCGAGTGGTTCGCGGCGGATCCCCAGGCCGCACGCTTCACCCTGGTCGAGCTGAGCACGGTCGGGCCGGCCTTCCGGGCGATCTTCCAGAGCGAGTACGCGCGCTTCACCAAGCTCCTCGACGAGGGGCTCGGCGAGGACGGCCCGGATCCGGAGCTCTCGCGCGCGACCGGCCTGGCGGTCGGGGCGATCATGGCCCGGATCTACGAGGAAGTCGTGCTCGGCAAGGCGGCGGAGCTGCCGCGCCTGCTGCCCGACCTAACCTACGAACTGCTCGTCCCCTTCGTCGGCGAAAAGGTGGCGCGGGCCGAGCAGCGGCGGGCGGAGGGCTAGCCCCGCTCGGCCAGGGCGGCGGCGAGGGCCTGCCGCAGCGGCGTCCGCCGGACGTCGGGGAAGAGATCCATCCCCGAGGGGTCGTCGACGACGGTCTCGGTCGCGAGACCCTCGATCAGCGGCTTGGCGACGCCTGCGTCGACCGGCGTCACCAGGCCGATCCAGAAGGAGGAGATGGTCGGGGTCAGCAGCGGCACGGTGATCCGCAACGGCGGGTTGCGGCCGAGGGCCCGGGCCAGCTCGTCGATCATGCCGCCGTAGGTGGTCACGTCCGGCCCGCCGATTTCGATCTCCCGCTCGACCGGCAGCCCCAGGTCCGCCGCCGCGGCGAGGTAGGCGATCGCGTCGGCCACGGCCACCGGTTGGGTTCGGGTGGTGACCCAGCGCGGCGTCACCATCGCCGGCAGCCGGCGAACCAGGTAGAAGGCGGTGCGAAAGGACTCGCTGCCGGCGCCGAGCACGGCGGCGGCGCGGAAGTAGACGACCGGCACCTCGCCGCGGCGGAGGGTCTCGGCGGTCCGGTGGCGGCTGTCGAGGTGCTTCGACCCCTCCCCCAGCCCGCCGAGGTAGACGATCCGCTTGACGCCCGCGGCTGCCGCCGCGGCGGCGAAGTTCTTCGCTCCTTGCTGATCGCGCTCGGCATAGTCGCCGTCGGCGCCGCGCCCCATCGAGTGGACGAGGTAGTAGGCGACCTCGACTCCGTCCAGAGCCGGGGCCAGCGTCTCCGGCTCGAGCACGTCGGCGCCGACTAGCTCGCAGCCGACGTCCTTCAGATCACCCGCCCGCTCCGGGTGCCGCGCAAGGGCGCGCACTTCCTGCCCTTCCTCGCGCAGCCGCTCGCAGAGCAGGCCGCCGACGTACCCAGTTGCTCCGGCGACCGCGATCACTCCGCCCAGCTACCCGGGCAGCGGGAAATCAGCCGTATCTCTCGCCGATGATCTCGCGCAGCTTCGAGCGGTCGTGGCGGGCGTGGACCCGGCGCACCGTGCCGGAGCGGGAGCGCATCACCAGCGACTCGGTGGTGGCGCCGGGGCCGCGGTAGCGGACCCCCTGGAGGACGTCGCCATCCGTGACGCCGGTCGCGGAGAAGAAGACGTCGTCGCCGGAGCAGAGGTCGTTGGCGGTCAGCACCTGGTCGAGGTCGTAGCCGGCGTCGACCGCGGCCGAGCGCTCCTCGTCGTTGCGCGGCCAGAGGCGGCCGATCAGCTGCCCGCCCATCGACTTCAGCGCCGCGGCGGAGATCACTCCCTCGGGCGTACCGCCGATCCCCCAGAGCAGGTCCACCGGCGAGCGTTCGCTCACCGCCAGCAAGGAGGCGGAGACGTCGCCGTCGGTGATCAGGCGGATCCGCGCGCCTGCCTCGCGGACTTCCTTCATCGCCTGTTCGTGGCGCGGGCGATCGAGCATGACCACGATTACGTCGCCGACCGAGCCGCCCTTGCGCTGGGCGATCAGCTTCAGGGTCTCCGGCAGCGGCCGGTCGAGGTCGAGCAGGTCGGCGATCTCCTCCCCGCCCGCCATCTTTTCCATGTAGACGCAGGGGCCTGGGTCGAACATCGTCCCTCGCTCGGCCAGGGCGATGACGGCGATCGCGCTCGGCATCCCCAGCGCGCAGAGGCGGGTTCCCTCGAGCGGGTCGACGGCGATGTCGACCGTGGGCGGGGTGCCGTCGCCGATCCCCTCGCCGTTGTAGAGCATCGGCGCCTCGTCCTTCTCCCCCTCGCCGATGACGACGGTGCCGTCCATCGAGACCGAGTCGAGGACGTGGCGCATCGCGTCGACCGCGGCCTGGTCGGCGGCGATCTTGTCGCCGCGGCCGACCCAGCGGGCCGAGGCCAGGGCGGCGGCCTCGGTGACGCGGACGAGCTCGAGAGCTAGGTTGCGGTCGGGCTTGGCCGCCGAGCGGGCGGTGCCGGCCTCCTGATCGGTGGACCCCATGTGGGCGGGAGCCTATTTGAAGTCGGAGCCGGGATGAAGCCGAGGGCGTGGACGTTTGGCCCAATCGAAATCCGTGCAGGACGAGGGCTTCCGCTAAAGACCTCTGAGTGGAGGGTCGATGCGCGATCCATGGCAGCCGGCGAGCTCTCCAGGCTGGGGCAGGAGCTGAGCGCGCGCACCGACGAGGTGGTGGCGCGGATGATGCAGCGCTCGGCGCGGTCGTCGAAGACACTGGCGAAGGTCGTCGAAGACAGCTTTCACGACGTCGGCACCGTCTCCACGGTCGCCGTCGCCCGCTGGATGTCCGGCGAGGGCGAAGCGGTCGCCCGCGAGGTCGGGCAGGAGTCCTGGCGGATCTTCGCCCAGCTCGCTTCCCAGCAGGAGGCGGCGCTGAACGAGGTGACGAAACGCTGCCTGCGCTGGCGCGACTGCACCCTCGAGGTGCTCGACGAGAGCGCCGCCGACCTCGGCCTCCCCGAGGAGACGCTGGCGACGGCGCGGGCGATGGTCCAGCGCAGCCTCGACGTCACCCTGGTGCGGATGTGCCAGAGCTTCGAGGACGAGCGCCAGCGCGCCCACGAGGAACTCTCGAGCCGCGAGAAGGAACTCGTCTTCCTCGCCACCCACGACGCCCTCACCGGGCTGCCGAACCGGACCCTGATCCTCGACCGGATCGAGCAGACCCTGCGGCGCTCGCGCCAGAACCAGGAGCCGGTGGCGGCGCTCTTCGTCGACCTGGACAACTTCAAGGCGATCAACGACTCGCTCGGCCACGGCGTCGGCGACGAACTGCTCTGCGCCGTGGCCGAACGGCTGGAGGGCGTGATCCGCGACACCGACGCCCTCGGGCGGATGGGCGGCGACGAGTTCGTCGTCGTCGCCGAGGGCCTATCGCTGGCGGCCGGGCCGGAGCTGATCGCCGAGCGCCTTCTGGAAGCCTTCGGCGAGCCCTTCGCGCTCGGGGAGGGGGGCGAGACCCAGGTCCGCGCCAAGGCCAGCATCGGCATCGCCACCGGAGTCCGCGACTCGGCCGAAGAGCTGTTGCGCGACGCCGACATCGCCATGTACCGGGCCAAGTGGGGCGGCAAGAGCCGCTACCTGGTCTTCGAGTCGGGGATGGAGGACGAGGTGCAGGCGCGGCTGGAAACCGAGATGGACCTGCAGAGCGCGCTTGCCAACGAGGAGTTCTTCCTCGTCTACCAGCCGACCTTCGACCTGCAGACGATGACTCCGACCGGGGTCGAGGCGCTAATCCGCTGGCGCCGTCCCGGCCGCGGGGTCGTCGAGCCGGAGGAGTTCATCCCGCTGCTGGAGGAGTCGAAGCTGATCGTCGACGTCGGCGCCTGGGTCCTGCGCGAGGCCTGCGGGCAAGCGGCGCGCTGGCAGCTGGAGGGTCGGCCGATGTGCCTCTCGGTCAACGTCTCCGCCCTGCAGCTCGACACCGACGCGCTGATCGACGACGTCAAGCTGGCGCTGGCGGCGAGCGGCCTGGCACCGGAGGCGCTGACGCTCGAGATCACCGAGACGACTCTGATGACCGACGCCGAGGAAACGGCACGCCGACTGCGCGAGCTGAAGGAGGTCGGGGTAAGGATCGCGGTCGACGACTTCGGCACCGGCTACTCCTCGCTCTCGCACCTGCGCCAGTTCCCGGTCGACGTGCTGAAGATCGACCGCTCCTTCGTCTCCCAGCTGGCCGACGGCGGTGAGAACGAGATCCTCCTCCACACCCTGGTCCAGCTCGGCAAAGCGCTGGAGATAGAGACGACGGCGGAGGGGATCGAGCGCCCGCAGGACCTGACGCTGATCCGCGACAAGGAGTGCGACAACGGCCAGGGCTTCCTCTTCACCCGGCCGCTCAGCGCCCAGGACGCCGACTCCTTCTTCAGCAGCTGGTCGCCGACGCGGCGCTTCGAGCTGCGCAACGAGCGACCGGACGGCGATAGGGTCCCGATCGATGGATCGCTGGGGCCTGACGCTGCCGTTGCCGGGACTGACGCTCCCTGACCACGAGGAGCACGTCCGCCGCGCCGAGGCGGCCGGCTACACCGACCTCTGGACCGGCGAGACGGCCGGCCCGGACGGCTTCACGCCGCTGGCGCTGAGCGCCGCCTGGACCGAGAAGGTGCGGCTGGGGACCGGGATCGTCGGCGTCTTCCAGCGGGGACCGGCGCTGCTCGCCCAGCAGGCGGTGGCGCTGAGCGACGCCTCCGAGGGCCGCTTCGTGCTCGGCCTCGGCTCCTCCTCGGACCGGATCGTCGAAGGCTGGAACGGAATTCCCTTCGAGCGCCCGCTGAGCAAGGTGCGGGAGACGCTCGACTTCCTCGACCCGGTGCTGGGCGGCGAGCGCAGCGAGACCGGCTTCAAGCTGGAAACGGCGCCCCGCTTCGAGGTGCCGATCGTGCTCGCGGCCCTGCGCGGCAAGATGCTCGAGCTGGCCGTCGAGCGCGCCGCCGGCGCCTTCACCAACTTCCTGCCCCTGTCCGGCCTGCCGAAGGTGGCCGCGCAGCTGGAGGGGGCGCCGAACGGCTTCGAGCTGCTCTGCCGCTTCTTCTGCATCCCCGGCGAGCGCGAGCAGGTCGAGCCCCTCGCCCGCTTCATGTTCTCCTCCTACATCACCGTGCCGGTCTACGCGAACTTCTACCGCTGGATGGGCTTCGGCGAGCAGATCGGGCCGATGGTCGAGGCCTGGGAGGCCGGCGACCGCCAGGCCGCGGCCGCGGCCGCCCCCTGGGAGCTGATCGAGGACATGTTCATCTTCGGCAGCCCCGAGCAGATGAAGCAGCGCCTGGCCGACTTCGTCGCCGGCGGCATCACCCTCCCGATCCTCACCCCGATCACGACCCCGGACAAGCTCGGCGAGACGATCGAGGCGCTGGCGCCGAGCTGAGCAAGCGGTTCGGGTAGGGAGGGAGCCGGTGGGGGTCGTTCGGAGCACCTCCGCCGAGATAAGTGTGGATGGGCTGTCGCCTCGAGAGCTTGTGGCTCGGCTCCATGCTGAGTACCTCACGACCCCCACCGGCTCCCTCCGTGACCGCTTCGTTAGACGCCGGCTATTCGTTCTGGAGGTGGGATTGCTGTTCCGCGAGCCGCGCGTAGGCATCGGGGCGGCGGGTGGTGAGGAAGGGGAAGAGCTCGAGCCAGTCGCGGCGCTGGTCGAGGTCGAGGTCGGCTACTAGGACCGCCGGTTCGTCGCGGGGAGCTTGGGCGAGGATGCGGCCGTAGGGGTCGGAGATGAAGGAGGAGCCGTAGAAGGTGAGGGGCGGCTCTTCGCCGATGCGGTTGACGGCGACCATGAAGACGCCGTTGGCGATCCCGTTGCCGACGATCACGTGCTGCCAGAGCGGCTGGGTGTCGAACTCGGGGTGGTCGGGCTCGGAGCCGATCGCGGTCGGGTAGACGAGGACGTCGGCGCCCTCGAGGCTGTAGGCGCGGGCGACCTCGGGGAACCACTGGTCCCAGCAGGTCGGCAGCCCCAGCTGCACCTCGCCGAGCCCAACCAGCGGGAAGGCCTCGGCGTCGCCGGGGCCGGGCCGGAAGTAGCGGTCCTCGTGGTAGCCGGCGGTGACCGGGATGTGGAGCTTGCGGGTGCGGGCGACCAGCTCGCCGGCGGGCGAGACGACGATCGCGGTATTGAAGCCGAGGCCGTCATCGGCGTCGGCGCGCTCATAGAGCGAGGCATGGACATGGAGGCCGGTCGTCGCCGCCATCCGGGCGGCGAACTCGAAGGTGCGCCCGCCGGGCAGGTCCTCGGGCTCGGCTCCGGCGGCTTCGGGGCCGGCGGGGTCGACCGCGAAGTAGCGGCTCAGGGTCAGCTCCTGCAGGCAGACCAGCTGCGCCCCCTCCTCGGCGGCGAGGCGGACCCCCCGCTCCAAAGCCGCCTCGTGCTCCTCCGGATCCGGGTGCCAGCGGTGCTGGACGGCGGCGATCCGGAACGGCGGCCGGCTCGGCTCCCGCGTGCGGGCGAGGGACTCCGGCGGCTCGGGGGCGCGGATCAGGCGGATCTCGTCCACTGGTTCAAGATAGAGGGCGGTGACGGTGACCCACAAATCCACCCCCGCCGAAGACGGCTTCCGGATGCCCGGGGAGTTCGAGCCCCACAGCGGCTGCTGGATGGCCTGGCCGGAGCGCACTGACAATTGGCGGCTGGGGGCGAAGCCGGCGCAGGAGGCCTACGCGGCGGTGGCGGTGGCGATCGCCGGATCCGAGCCGGTGACGATGGCGGTCTCCGACGGCCAGTTCGAGCACGCGCGGGCGCTGCTGCCGCCCGAGGTGAGGGTGGTCGAGGTCTCGACCGACGACGCCTGGATCCGCGACCACGGCCCGACCCTCCTCCTCAACGGCGAGGGCCGGCGGCGTGGCGTCGACTGGCGCTTCAACGCCTGGGGCGGGACGAACGGCGGCCTCTACTTCCCCTGGGACCGCGACGAACGGGTCGCCGCCAAGGTGCTGGAGGTCGAAGGCGCCGACCGCTACCGCGCCCCGATCGTGCTCGAGGGGGGCGCGATCCACGTCGACGGCGAGGGCACGGTGCTGACGACCGAAGAGTGCCTGCTCAACCCCAACCGCAACCCCGAGCTCTCCAGGGAGCAGATCGAGCGCGTCCTGCTCGACTACCTCGGCGGCGAGAAGGTGGTCTGGCTCGGAGCCGGCGTCTTCGAAGACGAGACCGACGGCCACGTCGACAACCTCGCCTGCTTCGCCCGGCCCGGCGTCGTCCTGCTGACCTGGACCGACGACGAGGACGATCCCCAGCACGCGATCTCCCGCGACGCGCGCGAGCGACTCGAAGCGGCAACCGACGCCCGCGGCCGCTCCTTCGAGGTGGTGCTCCTCCCCTCCCCCGGCCCGCTGGAGATCTCAGCCGAGGAGGCCGAGGGCGTCGACGCCGGCGAGGGAACGCAGCCGCGCCGCGCCGGCGATCGCCTGGCCGCCTCCTACGTCAACTTCTACCTCGGCAACTCGCGGATCGTCTACCCGCTGCTCGACCCCCGCCATGACGAGCAGGCGGCGGCGATCCTGCGCCGCACCTTCCCCGAGCGCGAGGTGGTCGGGGTGCCGGCGCGCGAGATCCTCCTCGGCGGCGGCAACGTCCACTGCATCACCCAGCAGGTGCCGCGAGGCTGAGCGCGTAGTCGCCGGCCGCGTCGGTAAACCAGCCGCGCAGCTCGAGGCCGGCGCCGTCGTAGGCGGCGGCAATCCGCTCGCGGGTGAACTTGGTCGAGATCTCGGTCCGCATCTCCTCTCCCGCGGCGAAGCTGATCTCCAAGTCCAGGTCGTCGAGCCGCACCTCCTGGTCGGCGAGCGAGCGCAGGCGAATGTCCATCCGCTCCGCCTCGGTGTCGTAGCGGGCGACGTGCTCGAAGGCGTCGAGGTCGAAGTCGGCGCCGAGCTGGGCGTTGAGGACACGAAGCACGTTCTTGTTGAACTCGGCGGTTACGCCGGCGGAGTCGTCGTAGGCGGCCTCCAGTCGCGCCTTGTCCTTGATCAGGTCGGTGCCGAGCAGGAGGTGGTCGCCGGGGCCGAGCAGCGCCCGGATCCGCTCGAGGAAAGCGTGGCGCTCGCGCGGGTAGAGGTTGCCGATCGTGCCGCCGAGGAAGGCGATCATGCGCGTGCCGGCCCCGTGCGGGACCCGCTCCAGGTGCTGCTCGTAGTCGCAGACCATGCCGTGGACCTTCAGCCCCGGGTACTCGTCGACCAGCTCCGCCGCGGTGCGCTCGGTGATCTCCACCGAGATGTCAACCGGCACGTAGGTGTCGAGGTCGCCGCAGTCGCGCATCGCGCTCAGCAGATGGCGGGTCTTCGCCGCCGACCCCGAGCCCAGCTCGACCAGCGTCTGAGGGCAGCCGGCGGCAGCGTGGATCTCGCCGGAGCGGGTGGTGAGGATCTCGCGCTCGGCACGCGTCGGGTAGTACTCGGGCAGCTCGGTGATCCGCTCGAACAGCAGCGAGCCGCGCTCGTCGTAGAAGTATTTCGGCGCCACCTCCTTCGGGTAGGCGCAGAGGCCCTCGCGGACGTCGCGCGCCATCTTCGCCGCGGCGTCGGCGTCGAGGTGGACGTCGATCGCGATCGTCATGCGTCCCTCGCGCAGCGGAAGCCGGAGAAGATCTGCCGGCGCTGCGGCAGGTCCCAGTTGCGGAAGCTGGGGCGGGCGACCCGCGGGTGCGTTGCCCAGGAGCTGCCGCGCAGGACCTTGTACTCGCCGCCGAAGAAGACCTCGGAGTACTCGCGGTAGGGGAAAGCCTCGAAGCCGGGATAGGCGAGGAAGTCGGAGGAGGTCCATTCCCAGCCGTGACCGACGCCGTCGAGGTGGGGCGACGCCGCCTCCCACTCGAACTCGCTCGGCAGCCGCTTGCCGGCCCAGCCGGCGAAGGCGTCGGCCTGGTCCCAGGAGACGTGGATCACGGGATGCGCCGGGTCGACCGGGTCGCGCCGGCCGCGGGCAGCGTCGACCCACCCCTCGCCGTCGCGCTCCCAGTAGAGCGGCGGCTCCGCTCCGGTCTCCTCCATGAACCTGGCGTACGCGCCGTTGGTGACCGGGGTTCGATCGATCTCGAAGGCGTCGAGCCCGACCGCGTGCCGCGGGCGCTCGTTGTCGTAGGCGAAGCCACGGTCGGGAGCGCCGATCGCATACTCCCCGCCCTCGATCTGGATCATCTCCTCGCTCGTCCCACCGGCGCGGGAGGAGTCGCGTTCGCGAGCGATCGAGGGCGGCAGCTCGTATCCCTCGACCAGCTGCAGCAGCTGCAGCATTGTCTCGTTGTGCTGGAGCTCGTGCGCGAGCAGCATCTCGTAGACGAAGCCGTCCCGCAGCAGCCGGTCCTCGACGGCGGGCCCGGTCTCCACGCCCTCCAGCACCTCGAGGGTGCGCTCGCGGACGTCGGCCAAGTAGGCGCGCAGCTCGGCGTCGCGCAGGATCGGCAGCTCGCCGCGGACCTTGCGCGGGTTCGCGATCGCGTCGTAGAAGCGGCCCAGCTCCCCGTGCAGCGGCTCGCGCCCGCCGATCCTCTGCACCAGCCACAGCTCCTCGAAGTTGGCGATGTGGCCGAGATCCCAGGCCAGCGGGCTGAGGATCGGTGAGTAGACGGTGTTCAGCTGCTCGTCGTCGAGCGGCGAGACCAGGGAAAGGGTGCGCTCGCGGGCTTCGGAGAGAGCTGCCGCGATCGCCGCCTTCGACTCTGAGGACACATCGGCCGGGATAGGAAGACCCTAGCGCCCTCTGAGTACTCGCCTGTGAATCAGCTGGTTACCTTGGCCTCGGGATCCACCCAGACCTGCTTCAGCCAGGGCGGGGAGATCGCGAAGCGGGCGTCGCTCCCGGCGGCGATCGGCTCCATCGGGATCAGGTGGACGCGACGGCCCGGGGTATAGCGGTGGGTTTCGGGGGCGGCCATCACGTTGCCGGCGTGGGTGCCCCCGGAGACGAAGAGGAGGCCGCTCTCCGGGCCCCAGCCTTCGTGCGAGGCGATCCCGGCGTCCGACGTCCAGTTGACGTCGGTGAGGAAGTAGTTGTAGCCGTGGTGGGAGGAGGCTCGCTGGTCGACCTCCCCGTCGGGAGCGAAGCGAAGCTGCACGCTCTCCCAGTCGTCGTGGTGGTAGCCCTTCTCGCCTGCGATCGGCACGCCGCGGAGAGTGGCCGAGTCCGCGTAGTAGGTCCAGTACTGGACGTAGAGGTTGCCGTCCCGCTCGCCGGAGCAGTCGGCATCGGCCGGCTGCGGACGCTCCTCGTCGCGGCAGTCGACGACGTGGACGAAGACGCTCACCGGCAGCCCCCCGTCGGTCCGGGTCACCAGCTCGTCCCCCTCGCCGTCGCCGCACTCGCTGCTGCGGCAGCGGCGGAAGTCGACCGGCAGCGCCCGCGAGCCCGCCTCGAAGACCAGGTTCGGCATGTGCCGCCGCACCAGCTCCCCCACCTCGGATCCGTAGGCGGCGATCAGCGCCGGCTCGTCGCCACAGGCGTCAGCAAGCGCCGCCGCGCAGAGGATCCGGCCGGCCAGCGAGCGCGCCAGCGAGGCCCCCGGCACCCACACCCCGGCCGCCACCAGCCCGAGCAGCAGGAGCGAGACGAGGGTGACCAGCCCCACCCACTCGACCGTTCCCTGTCCCCGCTCCGACCGCATGGGCCGAACCTAGGGAGGAAGTTCCTACATGTGGGTGTCTAAAGTGCCGGCTTCGAGCCTTGACAGACGCTGAAGCTGGAAGTTGATGAAGCTCTCGAGACCGACGGCCGCAGAGGCCACTGCAGTTCCGGCCGCATCGCGAAAGTCAAGCGCCAGCCTCACGTCAGCGACTGGCGTGTGCCCTCGTTCATCGAAAGTCGTGGGAAGTTCCGCGCGCAGTTGATCAGCGGCTTGTTCAGCGCGGAGCACGCTCCTGTACTCAGGCGCACCAGGCAGCGCAGCGGGCACCAAAATCTCCTGTCCGTCGAAGGCGATGGCTTCAACGCGAACGAGTTCGTCGCCTACAAGATCCACGGGACCGTCTAAGACCTTGGCACTGGCAGCTCGGGGATCTGAATACATATTCAGATCAACATAGAGTCAGGGGTGGACGCTACCTACCAAGATCTAATTCGTAGCCCGTCTTAGGTTCCGTCAGCTGCCCAACCGATTTTGAACACACCCCAGTGGGGCAAAAGTCGGCTGCCGTCCTCCCACCCATAAGGGCCGTCTCGGGGAGCGATGGTGCGTGGCTGGCGAGCGCCGGACCAAGCGTGCAAGGACGCAGGGAGCCCGTGTAGCAGCGCTATTTGGGCGACCGAGGACGCCGCATCGCGCAGCGTCCGCCGCCGCCAGGCGCGTGCCAGCGCGACGCGAGCCGGGCCCTACAGATTCCCGATCTCAGCTGCGATTTCGGCCGCGGCCGCTTTGGCGTCGGCGAAGAGCATCGAGGTATTCGGTTCGTAGAAGAGGTCGTTGTCGATGCCGGCGAAGCCGGGGCTGAGGGAGCGCTTGATCACGATCACCTCTTGGGCCTCGGAGACTTCGATGATCGGCATCCCGGCGATCGGGGAGTCCGGGTCCGTTTTCGCCGCCGGGTTGGTGACGTCGTTGGCGCCGACGACAACCGCCACGTCCGTGCGCGGCATTTCCGGGTTGATCTCCTCCATCTCCTTGAGGTTCTCGTAGGCGACGTCGGCCTCGGCGAGGAGGACGTTCATGTGGCCGGGCATGCGGCCGGCGACCGGGTGGATCGCGTAGTTGACCGTAACCCCGCGCTTTTCCAGCTCGTCGGCGACCTCCTTGATCGCGTGCTGGGCCTGCGCGACGGCGAGTCCGTAGCCCGGGACGATCACGACCGAGTCGGCGTAGGCGAGCTTGATCGCCGCGTCCTGGGCGCCGATCGAGACGTGGGGCTTTTCCTCGCCCGTGCCTCCGCCGCCGCCGGAGGGCGCGCCGCCGAAGCCGGAGAAGAGGATGTTGGAGACCGAGCGGTTCATCGCCGTCGCCATCTCCAGGGTGAGGATCGTTCCCGAGGAGCCGACCAGGGTGCCGGCGACGATCAGGGCGACGTTGTCCAGGGCGAACCCGGCGGCCGCGGCGGAGAGGCCGGTGAAGGCGTTCAGCAGCGAGATCACAACCGGCATGTCGGCGCCGCCGATCGGCAGGACCACGAGGTTGCCGAGGATCGCCGCGAGGACCAGCAGAAGGATGAAGAGGCCCTGCGAGGGCGACTCGTGGTCGACCGCGAGGACGACGGAGATGACGATGATCGCCAGCAGCAGGACGGCGTTGATCACCTGCTGTCCGGGCGCCGCGATCGGCCGGGTCGGGATCAGGTCCTGGAGCTTTGCGAAGGCGATGTTCGAGCCCCAGAAGGAGACCGAGCCGACGATTCCGGCAAAGATGACCGGGATCAGCTCGTCGAGCGGGAAGTCCTCGCCGATCGAGATCCCGTGGCGGATCTCCGACCAGGCGATCAAGGCGACGGCGCCGCCGCCGACGCCGTTGTAGAGGGCGACCATCTGCGGCATCTCGGTCATCTGCACGCGGATCGAGGCGATCACGCCGACCGCGGTGCCGATCCCGAGGCCGAGGAAGATCAGGCCCCAGTTGCCCATCCCGTCGAGCAGAAGGGTGGTGATCACCGCGACCGCCATGCCGCCGGCGGCGATCAGGTTGCCGCGTTTGGCCGTGGTCGGGTGCGTGCCCTGCTTGATCCCGATGATGAAGAGGGAGAAGGCGACGATGTAGAGGGCGGTCGCCGCGTCACCGCCCGGCTCGAACACGGCCTGGATCATTTGCCGTCACCCTCGGCTTTGGGGCGGGGTTTCCGCGAGAACATGCCGAGCATCCGGTCGGTGACCATGAAGCCGCCGACAATGTTGATCGCGCCGAAGGCGACGGCGATCGTCCCGATCACGTACTCGAGCCCGTCGTCGGCGTAGCCGAGCACGATCAAGCCGCCGAGCATGACGATGCCGTGGATCGCGTTGGTCTGCGACATCAGCGGCGTGTGCAGGGTCGTCGGCACCTTCGAGATCACCTCGAAGCCGACGAAGACGGCGAGCACGAAGATCGTGATCTCGGTCATCAAGTCCATTACTTGGCGGCCCTCTCGTTCTTGATCTCGCCGTTCTGGGTGATGCAGGCGGCGGCGATGATGTCGTCCTCGAAGTCGACCTTGGCCTCGCCCTCGTCGGTGACGATCAGGCCGAGCAGGTTCTCGAGGTTCTTGGCGTAGAGCTGGGAGGCCGGCGCCGGCATCTCCGAGGGGAGGTTGCGGGTGCCGATCACTTTCACCCCGCCCTCGACCACGGTCTGGCCGGGCTCGGTCAGCTCGCAGTTGCCGCCGGTCTCGGCGGCGAGGTCGACGATCACCGAGCCCGGGGCCATGTTGCTGACCCCCTCGGCGGTGATCAGCAGCGGCGCCGGGCGACCCGGGATCGCGGCGGTGGTGATGATGATGTCCTGTTTCGCCGCGTTCTCGGCGAGGGCGTCGCGGACCTGCGCGTTCTCCTCGTCGGTCAGCGGCCGGGCGTAGCCGCCCTCCCCCTCGGCGTCGGGGATGAAGTCCAGTTCCAGGGGGCGCCCGCCGAGCGAGGCGATCTGCTCCCAGGCGGCGCGGCGGATGTCGAAGCCGGTGACGATCGCGCCGAGGCGCTTGGCGGTCGCGACCGCCTGCAGCCCGGCGACGCCGGCGCCGAGGACGAGGACCTTGGCCGGCGGCACGGTGCCGGCGGCGGTGGTCATCATCCCGAAGAAGCGACCGCTCTCGCGGGCGCCGATCAGGGTCGCCGCGTAGCCGGCGGCGGCGGCCTGCGAGGAGAGCGCGTCCATCGCCTGGGCGCGGGTCGTCCGCGGGATCGCCTCCATCGCGAAGGCGGTGACGCCGGCGCTGGCCAAAGCTTTGTTCGTGTCCGCCGCGACCCAGGGGTTGAGGTGGGAGACGAAGATCTGGTTGCCGTTCAGCTTGGCGATGTCCTCGGCGCTGGGAACGGCGACGTGGAGGACGACGTCGGCGCCCCAGGCGGCGTCGGCGGCGCCGACCGTGGCGCCGGCCTCCTGGTAGGCGGCGTCGGTGTGGCCGGAAGCCTCGCCGGCCCCCGACTCGACGATCACGTCGACGTGCTCGTTCTTCGTCAGCGATTTGACGACGTCGGGGATCAGCGCGACACGGCGCTCCCCAGCAGCGGTCTCTTTCGGCACTCCGATCTTCATGGCGCGGCGCGGGAGGATATGCGATCAGGCCAGGAACGCGTCAGGTGCCCTGCCGTTTAGGCAGAAACTCCGGCCAGGCTCGCCAAACGCTCCAAGGTGTGGCGCTGCTGATCGCGCTCGACGTGCACCGGCGAGCAGATCAACCGGTCGATGCCGGCGCCGCGGAAGCGCTCGATGCGCTCGGCCACCTCGGCCTCGGTCCCGACCAGCGAGGTGGCCTCGACGATCTCGTCGGGCATCGCCTCGAAGGCGCCGCCGCGGTCGCCGTCCTGGAAGCGCTGCTGGACCTCGTCGGCGACCTCGCCGAAGCCGAAGCGGTGGGCGAGGTCGACGTAGAAGTTGGTCTTGCGGCTGCCCATGCCGCCGAAGTAGAGGACGAGCCCGGCCTTGACGACGTTCTTCGCCGCCTCGAGGTCGCCGTCGATCGCCACCTGCAGCGAGGGGCTGACCTCGAGGTCGGAGCGCTGGCGGCCGCCCTTGGCGAAGCCCGCCTCCAAGTGCTCGCCCCAGGTCTCCTCGAAGGCGTCGACGCTGAAGAAGATCGGGATCCAGCCGTCGCAGATCTCCGCCGCCATCTCAACCGATTTGCGGCCGATCGCGCCGACGAAGACGGGGATCTCGTTGCGCAGCGGGTGGAAGTTGAGCTTCAGCGGCTTGCCCTCGCCGCCGGGCAGCGGCAGCGTGTAGTGCTCGCCCTGGTGGTCGACGGGACCCTCGCGGGCGATGATCTCCCGCACCACTTCGATGTACTCGCGGGTGCGGCCCCACGGCTTCGCGTAGGGCACCCCGTACCAGCCCTCGGAGACTTGCGGGCCGGAGGGGCCGAAGCCGAAGAGGAAGCGGCCGCCGGAGAGTTTGTCGATCGTCGCCCCGGCCATCGCCGCCGCCGCGGGCGGGCGCGCCGGGACCTGCATGATCGCCGCGCCGAGGTTGATCTTCTCGGTCTGCGCCGCCAGCCAGGCGAGGACGCTGACCACGTCGGAGCCGTAGGACTCCGCCGCCCAGACCGACTCGTAGCCGAGCCCCTCGGCGGCGCGGACGATCTCGGCGGCCTCCTCGCCGGCCGGGCCGATCCCCCAGTAACCCAGGTTGAGTCCAAGCTTCAGGCCCATCGTCCTCGCACCCTATTGAATAGGGGGTCTGATGGGTAACGGCCAAGGCAGCATGGACCAGGGACTCTCCAGCGGCGAGGCCGCCGCCCGCCTGCGCAAGCTCGGGCCGCCGGAGCGGAACGCCTCGCGGTCGCTGGCGAGCATCGTCGCCGCCAACGTCTTCACGCTCTTCAACGCGATCATCGCCGCCTTCTTCGTGCTCGACCTCGGGCTCGGGCTCTACGCCGACGCGATCTTCGGCCTGATCGCCGTCGTCAACTCCAGCATCGGCATCTACCAGGAGAAGAAGGCGAAGGAGACGCTGGACGAAATCGCCGTCCTCGTCGCCCCCCACGCGCGGGTCGTCCGCGACGGCGAAGTGCTGGAGCTGATCGCCGACGAGGTGGTCCCCGGCGACCTCGTCGAGGTCGGCCCCGGCGACCAGCTGATCGCCGACGGAGAGGTGGTCGGCTCGCGCGGGATGACGATGGACGAGTCGCTGCTGACCGGCGAGTCCGACGGGATCAAGAAGGGCGACGGCGACCGCGTCCTCTCCGGCTCCTTCTGCGTCTCGGGCTCCGGCTCCTACGTCGTCGACGCGGTTCGCGAGGAGAGCTACGCGGGCAAGATCGCCGGCGAGGCGAAGGCTTTCCGCCACCCGCCCTCGCCGCTGCAGGAGGAGGTCAACCGCGTGATCATCGCCTCCACCTACGTGATGGTGCCGCTGGCGATCGTCCTCATCCTCAGCCTGAAGCTGCGCAACGTCCCGCTCGACGAGGCGGCGCAGACCGCCACCGCCGGCCTCGTCACCCTGATTCCGGAGGGCCTGGTGCTGCTGATGAGCGTGACCTTCGCGGTGGCGGCGAAACGTCTGGCCCGGCGGGGGACGCTGGTGCAGCAGATGAGCGCGACCGAGAGCCTCGCCTCGGTCGACACGATCTGCGTCGACAAGACCGGGACCCTGACCGCGGGCAAACTGCAGCTGACCGGAGTCGAGTACGCGGACGGGATCGACCCCAAGACCGGGGCGGCGGCGCTGGGCCGGTTCGCCGCCAGCGCCGGCAACCGCAACCAGACCCTGGAGACGATCGCCGGGGAGTTCCCGGGCGAGGCGGGGGCGGTCCGCGGGGAGGTGCCGTTCTCTTCTGAGTGGAAGTGGAGCGGCGTCTCCCTCGACGGCGGCGACGGCGCCACCTACGTGCTCGGCGCACCCGACATCCTCGCTGAGTCCGGAGCCCTGAGCCTGCCTCCGCGGCTGGCCGAGAAGCTGAAGCAGGAGACCGCCGCCGGCCGCCGTGTCGTCGCCTTCGGCCAGACCAGCGAGGCGCTGCCCGAGGACCCGGCGGCGAACGGGTCGCCGCGGCTGGACCCGCTGGCGCTGGTGGTCCTGGAGGAGACGCTGCGGCCCGACGCGGCGGAGACGATCGCGACGATGCGCGAGGAGGAAGTCGACCTGAAGCTGATCTCCGGCGACGCCGCCGCCACCGTCACCGCCGTCGCCTACGCGGTCGGCGTGCCCCAGGACGCGCCGGTGATCGAGGGCCCCGACCTGCCGGAGGACGAGGAGGGCCTGGCGAGGGCGGCGGCGGAGAACACGATCTTCTGCCGGATCAAGCCGGAGCAGAAGAAAGCGCTGGTCGGCGCGCTGGTCGCCAGCGGGCGCTACGTGGCGATGATCGGCGACGGCGTCAACGACGTGCCGGCGCTGAAGCGGGCACGGATGGCGGTGGCGATGGGCTCGGGGACGCAGGTGACCAAGGGCGTCGCCGACGTCGTCCTGCTCGAGGACCAGTTCGAGCGGCTGCCGGAGGCGGTCGGCGAGGGGCGCAAGATCGCCCGCAACATCCACCGCCTCGGCCGCCTCTACCTGACCAAGACCGTCTACGCGGCGACGCTGATCCTGCTCGTCGCGGTACCGGGCTTCGTCTTCCCCTTCCTGCCCCGCCACCTGACCGTGGCCGCCCTGCTGACGATCGGGATCCCCTCCTTCGCCCTCGCCCTGCTCCCCTCGGAGGGGCCGCTCTACCGCGGGCGGCTGCTGCGGGCGCTGGCCGCGTTCGCGGTCCCGGCGGGGGTGGCGACCGCGCTCGCCTCGATCGTCTCCTTCTTCCTCGTCGACACCGTCGCCGGCGGCACCCTCGCCGAGGGCCGGACCGCGGCGACCTCGACCCTGATCGCCCTCGGCCTCGCCTTCATCCTCCTGCTCGAGCGCGGCCCCGGCCGCGAGCACATCGCGATCCAGAGCAACATGCTGGGGATGGTGATGGCGCTCGGCGGCGCCTACGCCGGGATCCTCGCCCTCCCCTTCCTGCGCGAATTCTTCGACCTCGTCCTGCTCGGCCCGGGCGAATGGTTCCTCGTCTTCCTCTCGGTTGCGATCGGCCTGGCGATCGCCAGCGCGATGTGGAAATTGCCGCCGATCGAACGTCTCGAAGTGCCGGAGGAACGGGTAGAAGCCGAGGCGTGAGCCCAGCTTCTCCCTACTCGCCCGAACCCCACTGCGAAGACGAGGCATACGAACGCGACGGCGAGCCGAGGCCGCTCTACCGCGAGCTGCTGGAGGAGCTGGCGGGACGGGACCTCGGCGAGCTGCAGGAGCGGATCGAGACGAAGGTGGCCGGCAGCGGCCTCACCTTCGGGGAGGATCGGCCGATTCCGATCGACCCGGTCCCGCGGCTGATCGACAGCGGGGAGTGGGAGAGCGTGGAAGCCGGGCTGGTGCAGCGGGCGGGCGCCCTCAACGCCTTCCTCGCCGACGCCTACGGGCCGCAGCGGATCTTCGACGCCGGCGTCGTGCCGCGCTCGCTGCTCGAGACCTCGGAGGGCTATGCACCGGCGATGGCGGGGCTGCTGGACTCCGGTGCGCCCCCGGCGACGGTCGCGGGTCTCGACCTCGTCCGCGGCAGCGACGGGCAGCTGCGGGTGCTGGAGGACAACCTGCGGATGCCCTCGGGGGCCTGCTACTCGCTGGCGATTCGCGAAATCGTCGAGCCCGAGCTCGATGCGCCCGGCCGACCGCTCGGCCTCGACGGCTATCTGGAGAAGCTGGGCGAGGCCATCCGGGACGCCGCCCCGACCGATCGCGAGGAGCCGTTTGCCGTCGTCCTCTCAGACGGTCCCGAGAACGGCGCCTGGTACGAGCACGAGCGGGTCGGCCGGGAGCTGGGCCTGCCGATCGTCACCCCCGACCAGCTCGAACCGAGCCGGGGCCGCCTGTTCGCCAGGATCGGGCGCGATCGCCACCAGGTCGACGTTCTCTACCGCCGCCTCGACGCCGACCAGATCACCGAGCCGGACGGGAGCCCGACCCCGCTCGGCGAGCTGCTGCTGCCGGCGCTGCGCTCGGGGCGCCTGCGCTGCGCCAACGCCTTCGGCACCGGGCTCGCCGACGACAAGCTCGCCCACGCCTATGCCGAGCGGATGATCAGGTTCTACCTCGGCGAGGAGCCACTGCTGCGCTCGGTCCCGAGCTACGACCTCAGCGACGAGGAGGATCGACGCGAGGCGATCGACCGACTCGACGAACTCGTGATCAAGCCGCGCGACGGCTTCGGCGGCCACGGGGTGACGATCATGCCGCGGGCCAGCAAGCCCGAACGCGAGCGGGCGATCGCGGTGGTGCGGCGGCGGCCCGAGCACTTCATCGCCCAGGAGCCGGTCGCGCTGTCCTCCCATCCGACCGTCCGCGGGGACGGCCTGGTGCCACGACGGATCGACCTGCGCCCGTTCGTGATCAGCAGCGCCGGCGGCCAGGCGGCGATGGTCGGCGGGCTGACGCGGTTCGCCCGCGGCGCCGGGGAGATGGTCGTCAACAGCTCCCAGGGCGGCGGCTGCAAGGACACCTGGGTAGTGGAGAATCCAGCAGCATGAAGCGAGGCGACAACAGCGGCCGGCCCCTGATCGGGGTGACGACCTCGGAGGTGCGGGAGCCGAAGCGGATCCAGCAGACCCCGGAGAGCGAGCCGAAGGTGCGCGAGATGGTCCTCGGCCTCACCTACCTGCGCGCAATCGAGGCCGCGGGGGCGGTGCCGATGGTGGTGCCGCCGCTGCCGGAGGAGGCGATCTCCTCGCTGCTCGATCGCCTCGACGGGATCTGCCTCTCCGGCGGCCCCGACCTCGATCCCGACACCTACGGCGCCTCCCCCAGCCCGGACCTCGGCCCGACCGAGCCGGACCTGGACCGCTTCGAGCTGGCGGTGGCGCGCTGCGCCGATAGGCGCGAAATCCCGATCCTGGCGATCTGCCGCGGCACCCAGGCGCTCAACGTCGCCCGCGGCGGCTCCCTGATCCAGCACCTGCCGGCGGTCTCCGAAGAGATCGCCCACCGGCAGCCCAACCCCGGCAACGAGACCAGCCACACGATCGACGTCGAGCCGGGGAGTCGCCTCGCGGCGGCGCTCGGCGACGACGAAGTCGAGGTCCACGACGAGCTCGACGTCAACTCCTTCCACCACCAGGCGATCGAGCGCCTCGGCGAGGGGCTGAAGATCACCGCCCGCGCCCCCGATGGGACGATCGAGGCGATCGAGGATCCCTCCCGTCCCTTCCTGATCGGCGTCCAGTGGCACGCCGAGACGCTCGTGCACCGCACCTACGAGGCGGCGCTGTTCCGCCACTTCGTCGAAGCGAGCCGGTTGAGTCCGGTCGCGGCCTAGAGACCTGGTGCTCAGTAGGGGAGCTTGCCGCCGGTGCCCGCCGGAGGCGGGTAGACCACCCGCAGGTGGCGTCGGGGAAAGTCGAGCGGGTCGGTGGTGCGCTCGAACTCCTCCAGGGCCCCCTCGCCCAGCTCCGCGAAGGCGCGGCGCACCGCCGCCACGTACTCGCTGCTGACGAAGACGTCGGCGTCCGGCCGGTGGCGGCGGCAGCGCTCGCGCGCCTCCTCCGTGGCGCGGTAGGCGAAGACCGGCTGCGGCAGCGCCGGTTCGAAGGCGGCGCTGACGTCGATCCGCAGGTAGTTCATCTCCCGCCGGTCGATTTCGACCAGCCGCCGGCCGTCGACGGGGACGGCGAGGCCGTTGACCGTGCGTCCCGGCTCCTCCTCGATGTCGAGGTAGGCGACGCGGATCCGCGGCTGCTCGCCGCTGTCGGGGTCGAGGAAGTGCTTCTGCTTCGGACCTGCCTCCCAGTTGTTCATCGCCGCCCCCCAGGAGCGGCGGTAGTCGCGCAGGCGGCCCGGCACCGGCGCCCAGGCGCGGCCCTCGAGGGTCAGCTCGTCCTTCATCGCCACCAGCGAGCCGTAGCCGAATACGTAGGAGACGCCGGCGGGCGCTTCAGGCATCGCCGGCGGGCGGCAAGACGAACTGGCTGACGATCAGGTTCGCGGCCAGGCGCGGGTCGGTGCCCTCGCGGCGGCGCTCGATCCGGACCTCGATCACGACGGTGCTCTTGCCGACGTGGAGGGGCTCGGCCCGGGCCTCGATCTCGTCGCCGAGGACGCCGGCGGCGAAGACGTTCAGCTTCAGCTCGATCGTCGTGAAGTTGTGGCCGGGGGGAATGCAGCGGAAGGTCGACCAGGCGGCGACGGTGTCGCCGAGCGCGGTCCAGACGCCGCCGTGGACGAAGCCGCCGGGGTGCAGGTGGCGCTTGTCGACGACGATGCTGCCGCGGGCGTGCGACTCCTCCACCTCGAGCGGCTCGATCCCGAGATCGCCGGGGAAGCTGCCGGGTAGGAAGGCCCGGACCGACTCCGGGGTGATCGTCGAGCTCGGGTGCGGCGAGTCGCTCATCGGGGCGGCAGCCTCTCATAACCAACAAGATCTACGGATCGAGGCCGAACCCCTCGAGCCCGTGGTCGCCGAAGGGCTCGTCGCGCTCGCGGACCGCCTCGCGGAAGCCCGACTCGGCGGCGCGGCGGACGAAGGCGTGGCCCTCCTCGGTGTGGCGGGCGACGCCGTCGAAGAAGGTGCCGAGGACCTGGGTCTGGGTCAGCCCCTGGGCGTGGACGGTCTGGTTGACCAGCAGCTTCATCATCACCAGCTGGTTGATCGGCATCCGCGCGACGCGCTCGAGCAGGCGCTCGAAGCGCTCGTCGAGCCGGTCGGCCGGCGCGGCCTCGGTGGCCAGCCCCCACTCCGCCGCCTCGGCGCCGGTCAGCGAGTCGCCGGTGAGGAGCAGGCGCTTGGCCCGCATCGGTCCCAGCCGGCTGGCCCACATCGCCGTAGTCGGCGAGCCCCAGACGCGCGCCGGCGGGTAGCCGATCTTCGCCTCCTCCGCGATCACCAGCAGGTCTGAGCAGAGCGCCATGTCGGTGCCGCCGGCGACGCAGTAGCCGTGAACCTTGCAGAGGACCGGCTTCTCGGAGTGGAAGAGACTCATGAAGCCGCGGACGTTGCGGCTCATGAACTGGTAGTCGGTGACCGGGTCCCAGTTCGTGTTCGGCTGATGGTTGGCGCCGATCACGGCCGGGTCGAGCGGCGAGCCTGGCGCCGGCGCGCTCCCCTCCCCCAGCTCGCGCATGTCCCCCTCGGCGGAGGCGACGAGGTCGTAGCCGCCGCAGAAGCCGGTGCCGTTGCCAGCGAGCGCGATCACGTGGACCTCCGGATCAAGGTTCGCCCGCTCGACGCACTCGGCCAGCTCGACCGGCATCCGCGGGGTGATCCCGTTCCCCCGCTCGGGGCGGTTCAGGGTGATGCGCGCGACCCGATCGCCGACCTCGTAGGTGAGCGTCTCGAGTCGCGCCATCGCGGTGCTCCTAGTTCATCCGCTCCACGAGCATCGCCTTGCCCTGGCCGCCGGCAACGCACATCGTCTCCAGGCCGACCTGCTTGTCGTCGGTCTCGAGCACGTTCAGCAGGGTGCCCATGATCCGGGCGCCGGTCATCCCGAAGGGGTGGCCGAGGGCGATCGCGCCGCCGTGGGTGTTGAGCTTGTCTTCGTCGATCCCGCATTCGGCCATGATCGGGATCACCTGGGCGGCGAAGGCCTCGTTCAGCTCGACGGCGTCGACGTCGGAGATCGACATCCCGGCGCGGTCGAGGACCTTCTTGATCGCGCCGATCGGGGCGACGCCCATCAGCTCCGGCTCGTTGCCGTGGGTGGCGGCGGTGATGATCCGAGCGCGGGGCGTCAGGCCGAGCTCTTTCGCCTTCGTGTCGCTCATGATCAGGACGGCTGCGGCGCCGTCGTTGAGCGGGCAGGAGTTGCCGGCGGTGACGCCGCCGCCGCCGAAGGCCTCCGGCAGTTCGGACAGCTTCTCCAGGGTCGAAGAGGCGCGGGGGCCGTCGTCCTTGGTGACTTCGTTGCCGTCGGGCAGCTTCACCGGGACGATCTCGCGGTCGAAGAAGCCGTCTTCCTGCGAGCGCACGGCCAGTTCCTGCGAGCGCTGCGCGAACTTGTCCATGTCGGCGCGGCTGACCTCGTACTTCTTGGCGACGTTGACGGCGGTCTCGCCCATCGCGATGTAGGCGTTGGGCTGGCCGTCGTTGCCTTTCAGGTTCTCGTTCTGGTCGGCCTCGCCAGCGGGCTCGGTGCGCTCGTTGTAGCGGCTGACGAACTCGACGCCGACGGCGAGGTAGGCGTCCCCCTCGCCGGCCTTGATCGCGTTGCCGGCGTGGCGGATCGCGTCGAGGCTGGAGGAGCAGTAGCGGGAGACGGTGACGCCGTTGACCTCCTGCGGCAGCTTCTCGCTGAGCAGGGAGATGATCCGGGCGAGGTTGAAGGCCTGCAGGCCCTGCGGCATGCCGACGCCGCAGAAGACGTCTTCGATCAGGGCCGGGTCGACCTCGGGGTTGCGCTCGAGCAGCTGGTCGACCACGTAGGCGCCCATCTCGTCGGGGCGGAGCTGGGCCAGCGAGCCCTTGAAGGCACGACCGATCGGCGTGCGGATGGTGTCGACGATGACTGCTTCGGGCATTCCTCTATCTCCTCTAAGGCTTGGGAAGGGCTTGCGACTGCGGGGGCAGGGTAGTTGACGGGCGAGTCGGCTGTCTTGTGTGAATACGCACGAAGTTTCCCGGGAGCGTCGGGAAGCTGCGTTACATTCGCCTCAATCCACCTCGCCTCTAGCGCGAGATTTGCCGTTCGCGGCAAGAAAGGAGGGCCCCTTCATGCCTGAGGGTTACTGCGTGAAAGAGCGCAAGAAGGTCGAGATCAAAGACGCCAAACAGGTCACGATGAAGAACGGTCGCCCGGCGATCCAGGGCGTATGCCCGGACTGCGGGACGAAAATCTTCAAGATCGGAAAACTCGAATAGGCCCTCCTCCGAGAGGAATCTGAACCCGGCGCGGCCGGGGAGCGTATGCCGGGTCGGATGATCCCTTCGACCCTCAAGCGGGGAACTTCGACCCGGGGTGCGCTCAGCCGCGAACGCGACGTCCGCGAGGCCTACGCCGCCCATTCCGGCGAGCTGTACGGCTTCGCGGTTCGTTCGCTCGGCGACTCCGGCCTCGCCGAAGAGGCGGTGCAGGAGACCTTCGTCCGCGCTTGGCGCGCCGGCGAGCGCTTCGACCCGAAGATCGGCTCGCTGCGGACCTGGCTCTTCGCGATCCTCCGCAATGTCGTCATCGACCTCGGCCGCGCCCGGGCGGTGCGACCCGGCGTCGCGGAGGGCGGCGTCGAGCCGGCGGTCGAACCGCTCGACGAGGCGCTGCAGGCGTGGCAGATGGAGGAGGCGATGCGCCGACTCGGCTCCGACCACCGCCGCGTCCTGGTCGAGACCTACTACCGCGGCCGCCCCTACGCCGAGGTGGCGGCGGAGCTCGGGGTGCCGGAGGGCACCGTAAAGAGCCGGGTCTACTACGGGCTGCGGGCGCTGCGGGTCGTGCTCGAGGAGATGGGCTATGAAGACTAGGAACGAGTGCCGGGAGTGGCGCGAGCTGCTGGGCGCCTACGCGCTCGGCCACCTGGAGGGCGACGAGCGAGCCGGGCTGGAGGCGCACCTGGAGGGCTGCTCCGGCTGCCGCGAGGAGCTGGCGGCGCTGGCGCCGGTGGCGCGCATGCTCCCGCACGCCGACCCGGCCCGGTTCGGCCCGGCGCCGCAGCCGCCGGCGGAACTGGGGCAGCGGATCGCGGCGACGATCGCGGCGGAAGAGGAGCGGTCGCAGCAGCGACGGCGACGGCGCCTCTTCGGCGGCTTTGCCTTCGGCGGCGCGGCGGCTGCCGCGGTGGCCGCGGTCCTGCTCCTCTTCGTCTTCGGCGGCGACGGCGGCGAGGACGCCGCGCAGCAGGTCCGCTTCGCAAACCTTCCCGAGGGAATCAGCATCGACGCGACTCTGGAGCCCCATGCCTACGGCACCGAGATCCACATGTACGTGCACGGGGTGCCCTCGGGAACGCTCTGCAAGGTGTGGCTGCGGGGGCCGAAGGGCGCCTCGTATCCGGCGGGCACGTTCCGCTACCGCTGGGGCGACGACTCCGACGCCGTGCTCAGCTCGGCGCTCGACCTCTCGCGCACGCGGGCGGTCGTCGTCGACACCGGCAAGCGCACCTTTACCGCCCCTGTGAGCTCGCCGGTGGCGGCGCTCGACATCGCAAACGAGGAGGAATCGACGTGAAGAGGACCATCTACGCGCTCTGCCTGATCGGCGCAATCGCGACCGCGATCGCCGGCTGCGGCGGCGGCGACTCGACCAGCTCCGGCAGCGCCTACGGCGGCAAGGGCGGGGGCGGCGGGAGCACGCAGGCCGCCGAAACCAGCGAAAAGAGCGCCAAAGGCGGCAGCGACGGCATCGTCTCCGCCGCCAAGGTCGGCGACCTGGGGACGGTCCTGGTCGATTCCCAAGGCCTCACCCTCTACGACTTCCACAAGGACAAGGGATCGACCTCGTCCTGCTACGGCGCCTGCGCCGCGGCCTGGCCCCCGCTCCTGACCGACGGCAATCCGCAAGCGCAGGGCGCCGCCGACCGCAGCATGCTCGGCACGACGAAGCGCAAGGACGGGACCACCCAGGTCACCTACAACGGCTGGCCCCTCTACACCTACGTCGCCGACCAGAGCCCGGGCGAAGCCAACGGCAACGACATCGACGAGTTCGGCGCCGAGTGGTACGCCCTCCAGCCCAACGGGCAGGAGCCCGAGGACTGAGCCTCGCTCAGTCCTCGGCGACGCCGCTGAGCTTGGCGCGCTTGCGGTAGGAGATCGAGGGCGGGACGAGCTCTCGGATCTCGGAGAGGAGTCGGGCGGAGAGGGCGCCCGGGTCCTCGTCGGGCCGCGGCTGGCCGCCGACGGGGTCGAAGAAGCGAATGCGGATCCGCGGCCGGCGGGGGAAGCCGGTGAGGTCGCTGGTGCCCTCGATCGCGACCAGGGTGACGTGCGCCTCGGGCACCTCGAGGGCGAGGCGGCCGACGCCGCTGCGGGCGCGCAGGACCTTGCCCTTGGAGCGGGTGCCCTCGGGAAAGACGCCGATGCAGGCGCCGGCCCGCAGGGTCTCGATCGCTTTCGCCAGCGCGTCTTTGTCGCCCTTGCCGCGCTGGATCGGGATCTGCCCCATCCCGTTGAGGACCGGGCCGAGGCCGCGCACATCCCAGAGCTCCGATTTGGCCAGGGCGCGGATCTGGCGCCGCTTGAAGGCAGCGATGCCGACCATCACCGGATCCCAGTGGCTGTCGTGGTTGCCGAGGATCAGCAGCGGCCCCTGCTCGGGCACGGCATCCAGCCCCTCGACCTGCAGCCGCCCCCACCAGGCGACGGGCCGGTTGACGGCCATCGCCAACGAGTAGGTGCGGGTGCGCTCCTTCACGGACCGGGAGTTCTAGCGGCAACCGCCCTCTGGAGGATGTCTCGTAGCCCCTGCTGATCGGCCGCCGAGAGGGAGTCGACCCAGTCGGGAGGGGTGGCGAACGCCTTCGAGAGGCGGGCGTGGACGCGGCGCCCCGCCGGCGTCAGCTCGATCAGCTTGACGCGGCGATCCTCCTCCGAGGCGCGCCGCTCCGCCAGCCCCTTCTCTTCGAGGTTGTCGACGATCCCGGTCACGTTCGAGTTGTCGCAATGAAGCGCCTCGGCAACCTCGCTCATCGTCCGCGGGCGGTCGAGCATCCTCAGCGTCCCGAAGGCCGCCGGCCGCAGGTCGAGCTCGCGGGCGATCGCGGCGAACGGCGGTGGATAGACGAGGCCCGACAGGAGTCCCCAGGCTTCGTGGGCCGCACCGTTGGAACCGGAGGGCGCGGCCTTCACTGCTGGGGCCTTCACTTTATCAGATTTCGGCATAAATTTATTATACCTCAACCTTTGCTAGCCTCAACCATTCCGAGCTTCAACCAGTTGGAAAGGCCACCAATGAGCAACGGCAGCCCCCGCAGTGGCGGAATCGAAGTCGAAGCGCTCGTCCGCGAGTTCAAGAACGGGCCGCGCGCCGTCGACGGCATCGACCTCGAGGTCGCCCAGGGCGAGATCTACGGCTTCCTCGGCCCCAACGGCGCCGGCAAGTCGACGACGGTCCTGATGCTGACCACCCTTCTCCCTCCCACCGCCGGAACCGCCCGGGTCGGCGGCTTCGACGTCGTCGAGCAGGGACCGCAGGTGCGGGCGACGATCGGCGCCGCCCTGCAGGAGGCCGCGCTCGACCCGCTGTTGACCGGGTGCGAGCACATGCGCCTGCAGACCGCCCTCCACGGCCTCGGCAAGCGCGAGCGCGAAACCCGCGGCAACGAACTGCTGGAGCGGGTCGGGCTCGCCTACGCGGCCGACCGCAGGGTCGGCGGCTACTCGGGCGGGATGAAGCGGCGGCTCGACCTCGCGCTCGCCCTCGCCCACCAGCCGCGCATCCTCTTCCTCGACGAGCCGACGACCGGCCTCGACATCCAGAGCCGCACCGCGCTCTGGGAAGAGGTCGCGCGGCTCGCCGGCGAGGACGGCGTCACCGTCTTCCTCACCACCCAGTACCTGGAGGAGGCCGACGCGCTCGCCAACCGGGTCGGGATCATCGACCACGGCCACCTCGTCGCCGAGGGAACTCCGACCGAGCTGAAGGCCGAGATCGGCCGCCCCACCGTCGAAGCGGTACCTCGCGAGGAAGGCGACCGCGAGCGGATGGCGGCGGTGCTCGGCCGCTTCGGCGAGCGCGCCGGCTCCTCGCCGCGCGGCGTCTCCGTCCGCCTCGAGGGCGGCGAGTCGCAGCTGGCCGAGGTGGTGCGCGCCCTCGACGCCGACTCGATCGCGATCGAGCACCTGCAGCTGCACGCGCCTTCCCTCGACGACGTCTTCCTCGCCAAGACCGGCCGCTCGCTCGAGGGCGCCGGCGAGGAGGAGCCCGAGCCGGAGACAGGCGAGACGGAGGCGGTCGAGGCGGCGTGAGCGGCAGCCTCCGCAACCAGATCGGGCAGCTTGCGCACCGCTCGGTGCTGCGGACCCTGCGCCAGCCGGCGCAGATCGTCCCCGCGATCGTCTTCCCGATGTTCCTGCTCGCGGTCAACGCCGGCGGGCTCAAAGACGCGACCAACCTGCCCGGCTTCCCGACCGACTCCTACCTCACCTTCATCCTCGCCGTCCCCTTCATCCAGGGCGCCCTCTTCTCGGTGATGAACTCCGGCACCGACCTCGCCCGCGACATCGAGACCGGCTTCCTCAACCGCCTGGCGCTGACGCCGCTGCGCGGCGCCGCCCTGCTCAGCGGCCTCTTGGCGGGCTCGCTGGTGCTCGGCGTCGTCCAGGCAGTCGTCTACCTCAGCGTCGGGATGATCGCCGGCGCCGAACTCGCCGCCGGCGCGGGTGGCGCCCTCGTCCTCGTCGTCCTCTCGGTGACGATCACCGTCGCCTTCGGGACGATCGGCCTCTTCGCCGCGCTCCGCTTCGGCTCCGGCGAGGCGGTCCAGGGCCTCTTCCCGGTCTTCTTCGTCTTCCTCTTCCTCTCGGCGATGGCGCTGCCCCTCGATCTGCTGACGACGGACTGGTTCCACGCGATCGCCAGCGTCAACCCGGTCACCTACCTGCTGGAGGCGATCCGCTCGCTGTTGATCGAAGGCTGGGAGATCGACCAGCTGGCGCTCGGCTTCGGGATCGCGGCGGCGATCGGAGTGGCCGGGATGACCGCGGCGAGCAGCGCCCTGAAGACGAGGCTGGTGCGGACGTGAGCGCGAACCGACCCGTCGAGCCCCAGGTGAGCAGCAGGATCACGGTCGGCCGCGCGGTGGCCTGGCGCAGCATCCACAACTTCCTCACCAACCCGGCCTTCATCATTCCTTCGCTGCTGTTCCCGCTCTTCTTCTTCGTCTCCTTCGCGGGAGGGCTGGCGGCGATCGGCGAAGTCCCGGGCTTCGACTTCCCCAACGGCTACACCGCCTTCCAGTTCGTCTTCGTGCTGCTGCAGTCGGCCGCATTCGGCGGCGTCTTCACCGGCTTCGCGATGGCGCGGGACTTCGAGACCGGCTTCGGCCGCCGCTACATGCTCGCCGCCGGTCGCCGCAGCGGCATCGTCCTCGGCTACTCGCTCGCCGCGCTCTTCCGCGCCCTCGTCACCTGGACCGTCCTCACCGGGGTGGCGTTGATCGCCGGGATGGACGTCGGCGGCAGCGCCGGCGAAATCGTCGCCCTCTACGCCCTCGCCGTCCTCGTCAACGTCGCCGCCACCCTCTGGGCCGCCGGCGTCGCCCTCCGCGTCCGCTCGATCCAGGGCGGCCCCCTCATGCAGTTCCCGACCTTCCTCATCCTCTTCCTCGCCCCCGTCTACGTCCCCCTCGACCTGCTCAGCGGCTGGATCCACGCAATCGCCTCGATCAACCCGGTCACCGCCCTCCTCGAGGCCGGCCGCGGCTTCATCTCCGGCGATCCCGTCCTCGTCGCCGCCGCTTTCGCCATCGGCCTCGCCCTCTCCCTCCTCTTTGCCGCCTGGGCCCGCGGCGGCCTCCGCAGCGCCGAAGCCGCGGGCTGAACCGAGGCGCTCGTCCCGAGGGGGTGTGGGTGCTCTCGTACGGACACTTGGAGCGAGCGGAAGCGAGCGGGTCCGGTAGAGAGCACCCCCACCCCCTCTTCCTAACCGCTCCACCGAACCTAAGTGACCAAAGTCACTCCGTCGTTACATCCAGCCGGCGAACCTCCATCTTCTTGGCTCTCTGCGCTGAAACCCGGCAATTAGTGGCAGTCCGAACTTGACGATCTAAAGTGTCTTTCGTGACGCAGAGGCCCCTCGAGCTGATCCTCGCTCGCAACCTGATGTCGGCCCTGTCGACCCCTGCCTTCCTCGTCGACGAGGGCGGCCTGCTCGTCTTCTACAACGAAGCCGCCGGGATGCTGCTCGGCAAGCGCTTCGAGGAGCTCGGCACCGTCGGCCCGCAGGAGTGGGGCTCGCTCTTCGGCCCCTTCGACGAGAACGGCGAGCCGATCCCCTACGACGACCTGCCGCTGGTCCGCGCCGTCCGCGCCGGCCGTCCCGCCCACGCCGAGCTGACAGTCCGCTCGACCGACGGCTCCCGGCACGACGTCGAGGTCTCGGCCTTCCCGATCCAGACCGCGCACGGCTCCCAGGGCGCGATCGCCGTCTTCTGGCCCTCGCTCGCGAACGGGAACGGGGCGGCCTCGTGAAGGTGAAGCTCTGGGGAACGCGAGGCTCGATCCCGGCGCCGGGGCCGGAAACGATCCGCTACGGCGGCAACACCTCCTGCGTCGGCGTCACCCTCGCCGACGGCTCGATGCTCGCCCTCGACGCCGGCACCGGCATCCGTTGCCTCGGGCTCTCGCTGCCGGACGAGCCGACCCGCCTCCACATCCTCCTCACCCACCTCCACCTCGACCACATCCAGGGCCTCGTCTTCTTCGCCCCCGCCTTCCGCCCGCAGACCGAGATCGTGATCTGGGGACCGGCCTCCCCCGAGGCCTCGCTGCGCGACCGCATCGCCCGCTACATCTCGGCGCCACTCTCGCCGGTCGAGGTGCGGGAGCTGCCCTGCGACGTCTCCTTCCGCCACTGCCCGGAGAGCGAGTGGGAGATCGGCTCGGCCCGGATCCGCTCCGCCTCGGTCTCCCACCGCGGCCCGACCCTCGGCTACCGGATCGACGACGGCGACTCCTCGCTCGCCTACGTGCCCGACCACGAGCCGGCCCTCGGCGCCGACCTCGACCAGCTGGAGGAGGACTGGATCTCCGGCTTCGAGCTAGCCCGCGACGCCTCGCTGCTGATCCACGACGGCCAGTACACCGACGCCGAGTACCCCGACCACGTCGGCTGGGGCCATTCGGCGACCTCCCACGCACTCAGCTTCGCGCGGCGGACCGGCGCCGAGCGCACCCTCCTCTTCCACCACGACCCTCTGCACTCCGACGATCAGCTCGACGCCCTCGGCGCCGAAGCGCGGCAGCAGTGGGTCGAGCTCGGAGGGGATCCCGGCGCGGTCGAGCTGGCCGCCGAGCGGGCCGAGTACGAGCTGCCGGCGCGGGCGGCGAAAGCCGCCGCCACCGCCTGAGCCTTTAGGCGATCTACCCCGCGCAATCAATCATCTAGGCTGGCGCCGTGTCCCCGCCCGAGAGGATCGAGGCAGCCGCGGAGCGCTCGCCGCTGGTGCGCAGCGCGCTCGAGCAGGCGCGGCGCGACCACGAGGGCCAGACCCGCAACGGCAGCGGCGGCATGCCCTACGTCAAGCACCCGATCGCGGTGGCGGCGATGCTCGACGAGCGCGGCTACCGCGACGAGGTGCTGGCGGCGGCGCTGCTGCACGATGTCGTCGAGGACTCCGACACCGGCCTCGACGAGCTGCGGGAGAAGTTCGGCGAAGAGGTCGCGGGGATGGTCGGCGCCCTCACCGACGACGAATCGATCGATGAGTACCGCCAGCGCAAGGCCGAGCACCGCGAACGGGTGGCGGCTGCGGGCGAGGAGGCGCTGGCGATCTACGGCGCCGACAAGCTGACCAACACCCGCACCCTGCGCGACGCCTATGCCGCGGAAGGCGAGGCGGTGCGCGAGGAGTTCAAGGTCCCGCTCGAGCTGAAGGCCGAGATCTGGGAAGCCGACCTGGCGCTGCTGCGCGAGAAGGCGCCGGAGCTGCCCTTCCTCGACGACCTCGAGGCCGAGCTCAGTCGCCTTCGGGCTTGCTTAGAGGCTCCTGCCCCGCCGAGAGCCTGAGCCGCCGCTGCAGCGGCAGGCCGAACCAGAAGAAGCCGAAGACGAGGATCGTGGCGGCGGCCATCAGGATCGTCGCGGTGCTGCCGAAGAGGTAGTCGGTGATCAGCATGATCGCCCCGGTCATCGCCAGGGCGAGGAAGAAGAGGCCGACGATCGAGAACCGGTTCGCGTAGTAGACGAGGCGGCGCTTCTGCTGGTAGCGGAAGGTGATGCGGTGGTAGGCGGTCGGCGAGATCAGCATCACCGCGGAGATCGCGGTGCAGATCAGGGTCCCGAAGTAGGCCCCCTTCTGGAACGGCGTGATCTTTTCGAAGCCCTGCTGGAACGGGACCGCGAGCAGGAAGGCGAAGAGGACCTGAACGCCCGGCAGGGCCACCCGCAGCTCCTGCAGGAGCTCGGACAGGTTGCGGTCGAGGCGTTCCTCCTCGGTCTCGTCCCGCCCCGAGTCGCGGCCGCGTTGATCCTTCTCCCCGGAGTTCCCGTTCTCCATTGCAGGACCATATGCAAATCGAGACGGCGATCGTCCTCTTCAACCGGGACCTCCGGGTCCACGACCATCCCGCCCTGGCGGCGGCCGCGCGGGCCGAGCGCACGGTGCCGCTCTTCGTCCTCGACGAGCGGCTGCTGGGGTCCCGATTCGCGGCGCCGAACCGGGTCGCCTTCATGCTGGAGGCGCTGCGGGACCTCGACGAGGCGCTGCGCGGGGCCGGTGGGCGGCTCATCGTCCGCCGCGGCGACCCGGTGCGGGAGGCGATCGCGGTGGCGCGGGAGTGCGGGGCGGGCGCGCTCCACGTCAGCGCCGACTGGAGCGCCTACGCCCGCGCGCGGGAGGAGCGGCTGGCGCGGGCCTGCGCGGAGGAACGGATCGAGTTCACGGCGCACCCCGGGGTCACGGTGGTCCCGCCCGGCGCGGCGACGCCGACCGGCGGCGACCACTTCAAGGTCTTCTCCCCCTACCACCGGGCCTGGAGCCAGCTCCCCTGGCGGCCGGCGGCGGGCGCGCCGCGCAAGCTCTCGGTCCCGCCCAAGCTGACCGGAGGGCGGCTGCCCTCGCTCGACTCGCTGGTCCGGGGACGCCCCTCGCCGGGGCGCCTCCCCGGCGGCGAGGGCGAGGGGCGGAAGCGGATGCGCGCCTGGCTCCGGGACGGCCTCGGCGGCTACGAGGACCGCCACGACGACCTCCCCGGCGACGGCACCTCCCGGCTCAGCGCCTACATCCGCTGGGGCTGCGTCTCGCCGCTGGAGCTGGCTCGCGAGGCGGGCGAGCGGCGCGGCGGCGCCGCCTTCGTGCGGCAGCTCTGCTGGCGCGACTTCCACCACCAGGTGCTGGCGGCGACCCCCTCCCTCCCCCGTCGCGACTACCGGCCCCGTCGCGACCGCTGGTCGAAGTCGAAGCGCGCCTTCGACGCCTGGCGGGAGGGCCGCACCGGCTATCCGCTGGTCGACGCGGCGATGCGACAGCTGGCGGAGGAGGGCTTCATGCACAACCGGGCGCGGATGACCGTCGCCTCCTTCCTCTGCAAGGACCTCTACGTCGACTGGCGCCCCGGCGCCTGGCACTTCTGGGACCTGCTGACCGACGGCGAGATCGCCAACAACGCCGGCAACTGGCAGTGGGTGGCAGGGACCGGCAACGACACCCGTCCCAACCGCGTCCTCAACCCCGTGCGCCAGGCCAAGCGCTTCGACCCCGAAGGCCACTACGTGCGCCGCTACCTGCCCGAGCTCGAGTCGGTCCGCGGCAAGGCGATCTTCGAACCCTGGCGGATGGAAGGGTTCGACCGCCTCGACTATCCGTCGCCGCTCGTCGACCACGACGAGGCGGCGGCGGCGTTCAAGGCGCACCGCCAAAACTAGGTGTGGTTGAGCTTTGGCCTCCTATAGCGCACCAAAGCTCAACCACACCCGGTTTTTGGAGGCATAGGATCGGGAGATGGGACGACTGGCGGTGATCCTCGGCAGCAACGCCCTCGGCCCGGGCGTGGAGGAGATCGCGGCGGCGGCAGCCGAGCAGGGGGCGGCGATCGTCCAGCGCCACAGCAGCGACGGGACCTTCGTCCTACCCCATGCGATCGACCACGCGGCGACGCTGCGGCCGCTGGTCGAGCAGGGATGCGATCGGGTGCTGGCGATCGGGTCGGTCGGCTCGCTGCGGCCCGACGAGCTCGAGGTCGGCGCCCTCGTCTGCCCCGACGACTTCATCGCCCTCAACCTCGGCGACTCGATCTTCGCCGACGCCCGCGCCCACTCCGCCCCCGGCTTCGGCCGGCGCTGGCGCGAGGAAGTCATTGCCGCCTGGAGCGAGGGCGGGCAGGCGCCGCGGGACGGCGGCGTCTACTGGCAGGCGCGCGGGCCGCGCTTCGAGACCCCGGCCGAGATCCGGCTGATGGCGACGCACGCGCACGTGGTCGGGATGACGATCGGCTCCGAGTGCGTCGTCGCCGGCGAGCTCGGGCTCGACTACGCCGCGCTCTGCGTCGTCGACAATCTCGCCAACGGCCTCGGCGAGAAGGAGATCAGCGTCGAGGAGCTGGAAGCCGACCGCCTCGTCAACGCCGAGCGCCTGCGCGAGGGCCTGGCGGCGGTGCTGCCGCGACTGGGGGCGGTGGGACGGTGACGCTGGCGGTCGAGAACGCGCTGCTCGACGGCGAGCGGGTCGGGGTGCGCTGCGAGGACGGGAAGATCGCGGCGATCGGCGCCGGGGTCTCGGCCGAGGCCGGCGACGAGGGGCTCGACGCCGGCGGCGCCCACCTGCTGGCGCCGCTCGTTAACGGCCACACCCACGCCGCGATGACGCTCTTCCGCGGCTCCGGCGGCGACCTGCCGCTGATGCCCTGGCTGGAAGAGAAGATCTGGCCGGTCGAGGCGAAGCTCTCCGCCGACGACGTCTACTGGGGCGCCCGCCTCGCCTGCGCCGAGATGCTGCGCACCGGCACCACCCGCTTCTGGGACATGTACTGGCAGCCGGCGGCGACGGCGCGGGCGGTCGAAGACGCCGGCCTGCGGGCGACGATCGGGGCGCCGCTCTTCGACCTCCACGGCAGCCCCGCCGACCTGCGCGAGATGTCCCGTCGCGGCCTGGAGGAGCTCGCCGGGTGCGGACCGCGGATCACCCCCGCCCTCGCCCCCCACGCGATCTACACCGTCAGCGAAGAGTCGCTGCGCTGGATCGCCGAGCTCAGCGCCGAGGAACGGCTACCGGTCCAGATCCACCTCTCCGAGACCGAGAAAGAGGTCCGGGAGTGCCTCGCCGAGCACGGCGAGCGCCCGGCCGCATATCTCGACCGGCTCGGCCTGCTCAACGAGCGCACCGTCCTCGCCCACGGGGTCTGGCTCGACCGCGACGAGCTGGCACTGATCGCCGAGCGCGGCGCCACTGTCGTCACCAACCCCGTTGCGAACATGAAGCTGGCGGTTGGCGGCGTCTTCCCCCACCCGGCGGCCCACGCCGCCGGGGTCGCCGTCGGCCTCGGCACCGACGGCGCCGGCTCCAACGACTCGCTCGACCTGCTCGCCGACCTGAAGACCTTCGCCCTCGTCCAGAAGCACGCTGCCGCCGACCCGACGGCGGTCGACGCCGCCGAGGCGTGGGCGGTCGCCACCGGCGCCCGCGCTCCCCGGCTCGGGGGCACCCCGTTGGAGCCGGGGGCCCCGGCAGACTTCGTCCTCATGAGTGCGAACGCGCCCGAACTGGGTATCGGCGAGCTGATGGCCGACCTCGTCTACGCCGCGGGCGGCGCCGCCATCTCCCACGTCGTCGTCGCCGGCGAGGTGCTGTTGCGCGACGGCGAGGCGCCCGAGCTGGAGGAGATCGTCGCCCGCGCCGCCGAGCGCGCCCGGGGGCTGGGCCTGTGAGCGAGCAGACGGCATCCTCGGTCCGCTACGAGGAAGCGACGAAACGCTATCCGGGCGCCTCTTCCCCGGCGGTCGACAAGCTCACCCTGGAGGTTCCGGCGGGCGAGATCTGCGTCCTCGTCGGCCCCTCCGGCTGCGGCAAGACGACGGCGATGCGGATGGTCAACCGCACGGTCGAGATCAGCGAGGGCGACGTCCTCGTCGGCGACGGCTCGGTCCGCGACCGCGAGCCGGCTCAGCTGCGGCGGGAGATCGGCTACGTGATCCAGCAGATCGGCCTCTTCCCCCACCGCACGATCAGCGAGAACATCGGCGCCGTGCCCCAGCTGCTCGGTTGGAAGAAGGAGCGGATCCGCCAGCGCTCCGAAGAGCTGCTGGAGCTGATCGGCCTCGACCCCGAGCTCGGCGACCGCTACCCGGCTCAGCTCTCCGGCGGCCAACAGCAGCGGGTCGGCGTCGCCCGGGCGCTGGCCGCGGACCCGCTGGTGATGCTGATGGACGAGCCCTTCGGCGCGATCGACCCGATCAACCGCGAGCGCCTGCAGAACGAGTTCCTGCGCCTGCAGGCGGAGATCCGCAAGACCGTCCTCTTCGTCACCCACGACATCGACGAGGCGATCAAGATGGGCGACCGGATCGCGGTCATGCGCGAGGGCGGGCGGGTCGAGCAGTACGCGACCCCGGCCGAGCTGCTGATGGCGCCGGCCAACGAGTTCGTCGAGGACTTCGTCGGCGCCGACCGGGCGCTGAAGCGGCTGGCGCTGATGCGGGTCCGGGACATCCACCTCTGGGAGGCGCCGCTGGCGCACGTCGGCCAGGCGACGGGCGAGGTGCGGGCGAAGCTCGAGGCCCCCGATGCCGAAGTGCCGTTCCCGCTGCTGGTCGACGCCGAACGGCGGCCGCTCGGCTGGCTCAGCGAGCGAGACCTCGCCGCCGACGTCGTGCCCGGCCGTCCCGACTCGCCGCTCGGCCCGGTGCTCGAGCTCGACGACGTGATGCGCGACGCCCTCGCCGACCTGCTCCAGCACGAGACCCAGTACGCGCCGGTGATCGACCACGCCGGCCGCATCGCCGGCGTCCTCTCGGTCGAGATCATCTCCGAGTTCCTCGGCTCGCCCGAGGCCAAGAGCGACGAACACCCGGCGGTGGAGCGGCCGCATGAGTAACCCCTTCGTCCTTGCCGCGGCGGGCCAGGTCGGCGAAGACTTCTTCAAAGAACGGACCAGCGACACGCTGCCGTGCCAGGCGCAGGCGGGCCACCCCTTCTGCTGGGACTGGGCGACGGAAAACATCGACCGCTTCGAGACCCCCACGGTGCAGCACTTCGAACTAGTGGTGATCTCAATGCTGCTCGGCTTCGTGATCGCCTTCGCCCTCGCCCTGCTGGCACATCGGCGCAGATGGCTGCAGCCACCGTTGCTCGCGGCGACCGGCGTCCTCTACACGATCCCGAGCATTGCCTTCTTCTTCCTCCTCCTGCCGATCACCGGGATCGGCAAGGACACGGCGATCATCGCCCTGGCTGCCTACACGCTGCAGATCATCTACCGGAACACGACGCTGGGGCTGGCCAATGTGCCCCGCTCCGTCATAGACGCCGCCCGGGGGATGGGCCTGACCGAGCGACAGATCCTCCTCCGCGTCGAGCTGCCGCTGGCAACGCCGGAGATCATCGCCGGGCTGCGCATCGCCGTGGTCAGCACGATCGCGATCGCGACGCTGGCCGTCTTCATCGGGGGCGGTGGGCTGGGCACGCAGATCTACGGCGGTGGCAACCTCACCTTCCCGACCAGCATCTTCATCGCCCTTGCGATCGTGCTGGTGATGGCGCTCGTCTTCGATGCCATCCTGCTCCTCATACAGCGGTTCACCACGCCTTGGCGAAGGGCGGCTCAGGCATGACGGCCTCTCTGCCAGTGGCCTCGTTCATCGGCGCGATCGAATTCATCTTCAGCGAACAGAGCTCCAACGTCACCGGCGGCGAGAAGGTCGGCGGGTTCGAGCAGGCCGTGGAACTCACTCTGAAGCAGCTCGAGGTGACCGTCCTCGCGCTGGCCCTGGCGCTGATCATCGCCCTGCCGCTCGGCCTCTACCTGGGCCACAAGGGAAAGGGAGAGTTCTTGATCGTCGGACTCGCAAACGGCGGTCGCGCGATCCCCGAGCTGGCGGTGATCGCGCTGGTCGCGGCGCTGATCGGGGTCGGCCTCGTGACCGTCACCCCCGCGCTGGCGATCCTCGGGATCCCGCCGATCCTGACCAACGCCTACGTCGGCGTTCGCCAGGTCGACCGCGCATCGGTCGACGCCGCCCGTGGGATGGGCATGAGCGAGATGGAGATCGCCCACAAGGTAGAGCTGCCGCTCGCAATCCCGACGGTGATGGGAGGAGTCCGCGGCGCCACGATCGCCATCGTGGCGACGGCGACGATCGCGCCTCTTGCCGGGGTCGTCACTCTCGGCGACTACATCATCAACGCCTCCATCTACGGCGACGACGGTCGCCTTGCGGGCGCGATTCTGGTCGCTCTCCTCGCCCTCGTACTCGAGGGCTCGTTGGCCCTTCTGCAGCGTCGCCTGACTTCCGACGGGCTGAAGGTAAAGACTGCGTGACAACGACTCACCAGATACCACCCCAACTAGGAGGCAATAAGTGAGGACCGACCAGACGAGAATGCGGGTGCTGCTTGCGGCACTGGCGGCGCTCGCGCTGACCCTGGGTGTCGCCGCCTGCGGCAGCAGCGACGACAACACCACTTCCGGATCCACCGAGAGCGGCGAAGCCGGGGCGATCCAGTCCAACCCCGACAACGGCAAAGTCAGCCTGACGATCGGCTCGAAGAACTTCCCCGAACAGGAAATCCTCGGGGAAATCTACGCGCAGGCCCTGACCGCGGCGGGCTACAAGGTGAAGAGTGCGCTCAACCTGGGCTCCGAAACGGTCGCCTTGAAGGCGGTCAAGACCGGGCAGATCTCCGGCTACCCCGAGTACGCCAGCACGGCCCTCACCTCGTTCTTCGGCCTCGAACCCGAAGAAGTTCCCGCCGACGCGACCGAAGCGTGGGAAAAAGCTAACGAGGAATTCGAAAAGGAAAGCCTGCAAGCGTTCGAGCCCACCCCGTTCGCCAGCGCCAACGCGGTCGGCACCACCAAAGAGACCGCCGACAAATACGGCCTGAAGACGGTCTCCGACCTCGAAGGCGTCTCTGAAGAACTGTCCCTCTACGGCTCGCCCGAGTGCCGCCAGCGGATCGACTGCCTGGCCGGGCTGGAAAAACTGTACGGGCTGAAGTTCAAGTCGTTCACGCCCGTCGACATCGGCCTCCGCTACACGGTGCTGGAAAAGGGTCAGGCGGATCTCTCGATCCTCTTCACCACCGACCCGCAGCTCTCGGCCGAGAGCGACAAGTTCGTCATCCTCGAAGACGACAAGGAAGTCTTCCCGGCCGGCAACGTGATCTTCGTGACCACCAAGAAGGTGGCCGAAGAAGCAGGGCCCGACTACGAAAAGACGATTCTCCAGGTCCAGGAAGGGCTCGATCTCGAGGTCGTCCAGGAGCTCGACGCCAGGGTCGAACTCGAAAAGCAAACGCCGAAGGAGGCCGCCAAGGCCTACCTCGAATCTGCGGGGTACGTCGGCTAGCTCCACCTGAGCGGTACCCGACGGGCCGGAGTCGTCAAGAACGTCTCCGGCCCGTCGGCCTTTTGGCGGTTAAGATCTTGATCACTCATGGGGATCGCAGGTGGGAGAGCCGTCTATTTCAGGACCCGCGTGCTGGCGGCGCTAGCAGCGCTGGCGCTGGTTCTCGGTCTCGCCGCCTGCGGCGGCAGCAGTGACGGGGACGGCACCGATGCCGAATCGACCGAGGCGACTTCCCAACCGATCAAGGCGGTTTCCAACTCGACCGAAACCATCCCGATCCCCTTCAACCCGGAAAACAAGAAGGTCACCCTGACGATCGGCTCGAAGAACTTCCCCGAACAGGAAATCCTCGGCGAGATCTATGCCCAGGCTCTGGCCGCCGCCGGCTTCAAGGTCAAGACCGCCCTCAACCTCGGCTCGGAAACCATCGCGCGGAAGGCGGTGAAGACGGGGCAGATCTCCGGCTACCCCGAGTACGCCAGCACGGCCCTCACCTCGTTCTTCGGCTTCGAACCCGAGGAAGTGCCGTCGAACCCCGAGGCAGCGCAGCAGAAGGCGAATGAAGAGTTCCTCGAGGAAGGGCTGCAGACGTTCAACCCGACTCCGTTTGCGAGCGCGAACGCCGTCGGGACGACTCGGGAGACGGCTGAAAAGTACGGCTTGAAGACCATCTCCGACCTCGAGGGCGTCTCCGAAAAGCTGTCCCTATACGGCTCGCCCGAGTGCCGCCAGCGCATCGACTGCCTGGCCGGGCTGGAAAAGCTCTACGGGCTGAAGTTCAAGTCGTTTACCCCCGTCGACATCGGCCTCCGCTACCCGGTGCTGGAAAAGGGTCAAGCGGATCTCTCGATCCTCTTCACCACCGACCCGCAGCTCTCGGCCGAGAGCGACAAGTTCGTCATCCTCAAGGACGACAAGCACGTCTTCCCCGCCGGCAACGTGATCTTCGTGCACAAGAGGGCGACGGCATGGGAAGCCGGTTCCGGTCTAGAACTGTCGATCCAGGCCGTGCAGGAAGGGCTGACCCTGAAGGTGATGCAGGAGCTCGACGCCCGGGTCGAACTCGAAAAGGAGACGCCGGAAGAGGTGGCCAGGGCCTATCTGGAGTCGGCGGGGTACATCGCTAAGCAGTAGTTGGCGAGGAAGGCGGTGGGGGTGCCCCGGGAGCACCTCCGCCGGCAGAATCGCCTTGCGGCTGACGCCTCAGACCACCTGGGCCGGCTCCATGCTGAGTACCCGGGGCACCCCCACCGCCTTCCTTTTAAACAGAGCGGATTCTGTTGAAGCTGATCCGGGCGGCCCAGGCGGCGGCGAGGCCTGAGAGGCCGGCGAGAAGGAGCGCCACTCGCGGGTCGTAGCTCTCAGCCAGCCAGCCGGTGAGGGGGGCGCCGATCGGGGTGGAGCCGAGGAAGACGACGGAGTAGAGGGCCATCACCCGGCCGCGCATCTCGGGGGAGACCGCCAGCTGCAGGGTCGAGTTGATCGTCGCCGCGAAGGTGACGGCGGCGGCGCCAAGGAGGGCCAGCATCACCACCTCCAAGGCCAGGCTCGGCATCGCCGCGGCGAGCAGGGCAGAGAGGCCGAAGGCGAACGCGCCGCCGGCGATCAAGCGTGGGCCGGTGCGGCCGCGGTGGCCGTTGACGAGGGCGCCGGCGATCGAGCCGACCGCCATCGCCGAGACGAGGCTGGCGTAGGTCATCGCCCCGGATTCGAAGCTGAACTTGGCGAGCAGCGGCAGCACCACCTGGAAGTTGAAGCCGAGCGTCCCCACCAGCCCCATCAGCGCCAGCGGCACCATCAGCTCCGGCGTCTTCCGCACGTAGCGGAGGCCGTCGCGGATCGCGCCCGGGCGGCGCTCGGCGACCGGCGCGGCCTGGAGGCGGCCCGGGTCCATCCCCCACAGGGCCAGGATCATCGCCACGAAGGTGAGCGCGTTGAGGCCGAAGCAGGGGACGACGCCGACGGTCGCGATCATCACCCCGGCCAGCGCCGGGCCGACGATCCGCGCCGCCTGGACGATGACGCTGTTGAGGCTGACCGCGTTGACGACCCGGTCGGGGCCGACCATCTCGTAGACGAAGCTCTGGCGGGTCGGGTTGTCGACGGCGTTCAGCGAGCCGAAGGCGAAGACCGCGAGGTAGACCATCCACGGCGTGACCACCCCGGTCGCGGTGACGGCGAAGAGGCTGGCCGCCGGGATCATCATCAGCGCCTGCGTCGTCATCAGCAGCCGCCGCTTCGGGATCCGGTCGGCGAGGAGGCCGCCCCAGGCTCCGATCAGCAGCATCGGCAGGAACTGCAGGGCGGTGGTGAGGCCGACGGCGACGCCGCTGTTGGTGAGGGTGAGAATCACCCAGACCGCGGCCACGGTCTGCATCCAGGTACCTGACAGGGAGATCAGCTGGCCGGCGAAATAGCGGCGGTAGTTGGGGACCTCCAGCGAGTTGAACGAATGACGGAGGGCGGCGCTCACCCTCGGCCACCCTCCCGCATCCGCTCGAGGATCTCGGCCGCGCGCTCGAGCGTCTCCACTTCCGCGGCCGTGAGGTCCTTCATCCGCCGCGCCAGGTAGGCGTTCTTGCGGCTGCGCAGGCGCCGCAGGCGCTCGCGGCCGGCGCCGTTGACGCTGACCAGGGCGCTGCGCCCGTCCTGCGGGTCGCGGGCGCGGTCGATCAGCCCCTCCCGCTCGAGGCAGCCGAGGGTGCGGGTGATCGTCGGCCGCTTGACCCGCTCGATCGCGGCGATCTCGCTCGGGGTGAGGGGCCCGTGCCGCTCGATCGTCGCCAGCGCCGCCACCGAGGTCGGGGTGAGGCCGGACGTCTCCGCGGCCGCCTCCTGGCGGAGGCGGCGGGCGGTGCGGACGATCGCGGTGCGCAGGTGCGCGGCGCGCTCGGCAAGGGGGATCTCGGTCGGGTTCGTCATCATGATTAGCGTTGGTAATTAGTTTAGCAAACTAGTTGTGTGACCAAAGTGGCTGCACAGGGGACTTTTTTGCGCTTAGGCTTCAGGACGATGGCGGCACGAGCCGAGTACGACGTTGCGATCGTCGGCGCCAGCCTCTCCGGCTGCACCGCCGCGATCCTGCTCAGCCGCGCCGGGGCCAGGATCGCCCTGATCGAGAAGCAGCCGGACCCGAAGGCCTACAAGCGGCTTTGCTCCCACTTCATCCAGGCCTCCGCGGCGCCGACCCTCGAACGGCTGGGCCTGATGGAGCCGATCCTCGCGGCCGGTGGACAGCGCGCTCGCGGACGGCTCTGGACCAAGTGGGGGTGGATCGAGCCAACCGAAAAGCCGACCGCCTACGGAGTCAACCTGAGACGCGAGGTACTCGATCCTCTGGTGCGAACTGTGGCGGCCCAGAGCCCGGGTGTCGAGCTTATGCTCGGTCAGACAGCCGTGCGCCTGCTACGAAAGGACAGCGGCTTCGCAGGGGTCGCCGTCCGCGATCTCAACGGAGAGGTTCTGGAGATTCCGGCCCGGCTCACGATCGGGGCGGACGGACGTGACTCGTCGATCGCCGTCATGGCCGAGGTCGGGGAGCGGACCCGACCCCACGGTCGGTTTGCCTATGGCGCCTACTTCGAAGGCCCAATGCCCGATTTCGCGCCCGATGCCGGGCTGTGGATGATGGACCCCCAGGTCGCCGCCGCATTTCCTACGGACGACGGTCTCGTCCTCTACGTCGCGATGCCGACCAAGGACCATCTGCCGAAGTTCAAGGAAGACATCGAGGGGGCGGTGGTCGAGTGGGTGGGCAGCATCCCCGAGGCACCGCCGATCCGCGAAGCGCGCCGGGTGGGACCGATCATCGGCAAACTAGACATGACGAACCGGATTCGCCAACCGGTGGCGCCAGGGCTTGCCTTGATCGGCGACGCGGCGCTCGCAGCGGACCCGCTATTCGGCGTCGGCTGCGGCTGGGCCTTCCAGTCCGGCGAATGGCTGGCCGACAGCGTCTCCCCCGCCCTGCAGGGCGTCGAGTCCCTTTCCAACTGCCTGCGCCGATACCGCAAGCGCCACCGCCGCCAGCTCGGCATGCACGCCCGCATGATCCACGGCTACTCGACCGGCCGCAAGTTCGACCAGGTCGAACGGGCGATGATCAAAACCGCCGTCCGCGACCCGAAGGCGGCGGCGATCTTCGAGGCGATTGGTACGCGGCGGAAGACGCCTCCGCAGTTGCTTGTCCCAATGGCCAAACGGGTCGCGATCGCTAACGTCCGGCGCCTGGTGAGCGCTGGATGACCGACGCAGCCGAGGCCCGCGACAAGCGCTGGATCGCGCTGATCCTGCTCTGCTCGGCCCAGTTCGTGGTCGTGCTCGACGCCTCGATCGTCAACGTCGCCCTGCCGACGATCGGGAAGGCGCTCGAATTCACCGAGAGCAGCCTGCCCTGGGTCGTCAACGCCTACGTCCTCACCTTCGGCGGCTTCCTCCTGCTCGGCGGCCGTCTCGCCGACCTCCTGGGCCGCCGCCGCGTCTTCATGTTCGGCCTGGTCCTCTTCGCCCTTGCCTCCCTGTTCGGCGGGCTGGCGAGCACCTCCGGGCAACTGGTCGCCGCCCGCGCCGTCCAGGGGCTGGGCGCCGCGATCCTCTCCCCAGCGGCGCTCTCGATCGTCGCCACCACCTTCAAAGACGGCGCCGAGCGCAACAAAGCGCTGGGAATCTGGGGCGCGGTCGCGGGATCCGGCGGCGCCGCCGGCGTCCTCCTCGGCGGCGTCCTGACCGAATACCTCGGCTGGGAGTGGGTGCTGTGGGTGAACGTCCCGATCGGGATCGCCGCCGCGGCGCTGGCGCCGCGGCTGATCGCCGAATCGCGGGCCGAGCAGGAGGTGCGCACCTTCGACGTCGCCGGGGCGACGACGATCACGCTCGGCCTCTCCGCTCTCGTCTTCGCCCTGCTCGACGCCGAAGACGCCGGCTGGGGCTCGGCGCAGACGATCGGCGTCCTCGCCGCCGCCGCCGTCCTGCTGATCGCCTTCGTTGCGATCGAGCGGCGCTCGCGCGCCCCGCTCGTCCCCTTCTCGATCTTCCGCCTGCGGACGATCACCGGCGCCAACGTCGTCGGCATCCTCGTCGGCGCCTCGCTCTTCTCGATGTTCTTCTTCATCTCGCTCTACATGCAGCAGGTGCTCGGCTTCAGCGCGATCAAGGCCGGCCTCTCCTACCTGCCGCTGGCGGTCTCGATCATCCTCTCGGCCGGGATCGCCTCCAGCCTGGTGACCAAGGTCGGCTTCAAGCCGATCCTCGCCGCCGGCATGGTCCTGATCGCGATCGGCCTCCTCTGGTTCTCCCGGATCAGCCCCGAAGGCACCTTCCTCGCCGACATCCTCGGCCCCTCCCTCTTCGCCGCCGTCGGCCTCGGCTTCGCCTTCGTCCCGGTCACGATCGCCGCCGTCTCCGGCGTCGAGGACCGCGAGCAGGGCCTCGCCAGCGGCCTCATCAACACCTCCCAGCAGGTCGGCGGCGCCCTCGGCCTCGCCGTCCTCGCCGCGATCGCCAACTCCGAGATCGGCACCTCCACCGACCCCGCCACCCTCACCGACGGCTTCTCCTCCGCCTTCCTCGTCGGCGCCGGCTTCGCGATCCTCGGCCTGATCGCCACCCTCCTCCTGATCCGCAGCTCGGACAGCCGGGCGCACGTCGGACTCGGGGCGGAGCCGGCGACCGAATCAAGCTCTTAATCACCGATTTGACTGGAATCGACACGGAAGTGTCAAATCTTCGGGTCAACTCAGCGAAACCTATTGACTGAGTGAAATATCGCCCCTAGGATCGGCCGCCGGAGGGTGTTGGAGGCAGGTGCCTCCAGACAGTTGACACCTGCTCTACCCGATCAACCATCGGGTCCGGTTCGAGTCCGGCGCCCTCCGCAGTAGTACCGCGGCAAAGCGGGTCGAGGATGGAAAGGCGGCGTGCTAGCTTTGAGAGCACAGGTGTCAGCTGTCTGCGGGGTGGTTCCCCGCTTCACCAGACTCGACCCGCCTCGCGGCGGGTCTTGTCGTTTCTGGAGGCACCCGCGTTTCGTCATACGCACGATCAATCGCCCCCGGATAGCGGGGACAGATGCCTATCGTCAGTCCGCCTTCGCCTGCTCCTCGGCGATCTTCGACTCCAGCTCCTTCATCACGTCCGGGTCGCGCAGGGTGGTGACGTCGCCCAGGGCGCGGCCCTCGGCGATGTCGCGCAGGAGGCGGCGCATGATCTTGCCGGAGCGCGTCTTCGGCAGGTCGTCGGCCCAGACGATCCGCTTCGGGCGGGCGAATTTGCCGATCCGCTCGGCCACGGTGCCGCGGATCCCCTCGACCAGCTCCTCGCTTTCGGCCTTCTCGCCGCGGACGGTGACGAAGGCGCAGATCGCCTGGCCGGTGTCCTCGTCGGATTCGCCGATCACCGCCGCCTCGGCGACGTCGGGGTGGGCGACGATCGCCGACTCGACCTCGGCGGTCGAGAGGCGGTGGCCGGAGACGTTGACGACGTCGTCGATCCGCCCGATCACCCAGAAGTAGCCGTCGGAGTCGCGGCGGGCGGCGTCGCCGACGAGATATCGCTCGGTCCCGAAGCGCTTGAAGTAGGTCTCGATGAACCGGTCGTCCTCTTTGTAGAGGCCGCGCAGCATCGAGGGCCACGGCCGCTCCAGGACCAGCAGGCCCTGGCCTTCCTCCACCGGCTCGCCCTCGGACTCGCCGACGACCTGCGCCTCGACCCCCGGGAACGGCGTCGTCGCCGACCCGGGCTTGGTGGCGGTGATCCCCGGCAGCGGCGAGATCATGATCGCCCCGGTCTCGGTCTGCCACCAGGTGTCGACGATCGGGCAGCGGCCGCCGCCGATCACCTCGCGGTACCACAGCCAGGCCTTGGGGTTGATCGGCTCCCCGACCGAGCCGAGCAGGCGCAGCGAGGAGAGGTCGTGCTCGGCCGGGATCTCGGCGCCCCACTTGATGAAGGTGCGGATCGCGGTCGGCGCCGCGTAGAGGATCGTCGCCTTGTAGCGCTCGACCAGCTCCCACCAGATCCCCTTGTGGGGGTAGTCGGGCGCCCCCTCCCACATCACCGAGGTCGCCCCGTTGGCGAGCGGGCCGTAGACGATGTAGGAGTGGCCGGTGACCCAGCCTACGTCGGCGGCGCACCAGTAGACGTCGGTCTCGGGCTTCAAGTCGAAGACGTAGCGGTGGGTGGCGGTGACCCCGGCCATGTAGCCGCCGGTCGTGTGGAGGATCCCCTTCGGCTTCGCGGTCGAGCCCGAGGTGTAGAGGATGTAGAGCGGGTGCTCGGCCTCCATCGGCTCGGCCGGGCACTCGGGGTCGGCCGCTGCCATCGCCTCGTCGTAGAAGACGTCGCGGCCCTCGGTCATCGGGCACTCGATCCCGGTGTGGCGGACGACGACGATCTTCTCCAGCGCGTGGTGGTCGGCCATGTGCTCGTCGACCGCCGGCTTGATCGGCGCCGTCTTGCCCTTGCGGCGGGCGCCGTCGACGGTGACCAGCGCCTTGGCTTCGGAGAAGTCCATCCGCTCGGCGACCGACTCGGCCGAGAAGCCGCCGAAGACGACGTTGTGGGGGGCGCCGATGCGGGCGCAGGCGAGCATCGCGACGACGACCTCGGGAATCATCGGCAGGTAGATCCCGACCACGTCGCCCTTCTCGACGCCGAGGTCCTTGAGCGCGTTGGCGAAGCGCTGGACGTCGCGGTGCAGGTCGGCGTAGGTGACGTCGCGCTCCTCCCCCTCCTCGCCGCGCCAGTGGTAGGCGACGCGGTCGCCGTTGCCGGCCTCGACGTGGCGGTCGAGGCAGTTGTAGCTGGCGTTCAAGCGCCCGTCGGCGAACCACTTGTAGAAGGGCGGGTTCGAGTCGTCGAGCCCCTCGCTCGGCTCGACGTCCCAATCGAGCAGCTCCTTCGCCTGCCGCGTCCACCAGGCCTCGGGATCGGCCGCCGCCTCCTCGTAGACCTTCGGGTCGCTCCAGAGCGCGCTCGCCCGGAACCCCTCCGGCGGGTCGAACTTCTCGACCCCGAGCATCTCCTCCAACCGCTGCTCAAGATCCATGGCGCAAACCTACCCCAGGCAACGCCCTCAGAACATCGTTTCCACCCTTTTGGCCCCTATAGGGAGGAAAAGGGTGGAAACGATGGAGCTAGAGACCCGCGGGGTGGCGGGCGATGAAGCCTTCCGGCGAGTCGACCCAGGGGTCGTGCCAGCGGGGGCCGGGGCCGCCGACGGTGTCGAAGGCGATGCCGGCGACGACCATCCAGGCGTGGCCGGAGTTGGCGTAGACGGTGATCCAGCGGCCCGGGCCCGGTTCGCCCCAGGTCTCGAGGCCGGTCGAGTCGAGTGGGCTTTCCAGCAGGCCGCCGCCGTGCAGGGCGTAGCTGACGGCGCCCGAGCAGTCGTAGCCTTCGGATTCGAAGGAGCCGTGGCCGCCGCCCCATATGTAGGGGGTGGTGGCGATCGCGTTGCCGGCGGAGATCACGTCCTTGACCGCCTGCGGCGCCGAGGCCGGGGCGCTGGCTTCGCTTTCGTTGATCACCTCGGCTTCCTGGCCGGGGTTGAGCGGCGCCGGCATCTGCCCTTCGGTGGCGTCCCCGCCTTCGGAGGCGATCTGTTCGGAGATCGCCGAGAGGTTGTCGCTGAGCGCCGCTTCGCGCGACTGCAGCGCGTCGAGCGCTTCCTGTCGCGCCGCCTGTTCGGCTTTCAGTTCGTGGAAGCTGGCCGCGGCTTCGGCGCGCCGGGCGGCGACTTCCCGCTCCTTAGCAGCGACCGCGTCGCGCACTTCTTCGATCTCGGCCCGCTGCTCGTCGAGCCGTTCGACCGCCCCGCGGACCTGGTTGCGCAGCGTCTTCACCCGATCGACGACGGCATCGTCGTAGTCCTGGATCTGCCGCAGGTATTCGGCCTGGGCGGCCATCTCGTCCCAGTCCTGGGATTCGAGGATCGCGTTCAGCATGTCCGGCGAGCCCGCCTCGTAGATCGCGACCAGCCGCTCGCGCAGCACCCCGAGCGCCCGCTGCAGCTTCGCCCGCACCCGCTCCAGGTGGGCTTCTTCGGCTTCCAGCGCCGCCGTCGCCCGGTCCAGCTGCGCCTGCTTTTCGGCCAGTTCGGCCTCGACCGCTTCCTGTTCGGCGCGCAGGTCGGAGACTTCGCCCAGCTTCGCGTCGATCGCCGCGTTCTGTTCGGCGATCGAGGCGGCCAGGTCTTCCTGCTGGCTACGGACCCCTTCGAGCTTGTCCCGCGTCGCTTCCAGTTTCTGCCGGGGATCGGCAGGGGCGCTGCTCGCCCAGGACCCGGCCAGGACGCACAGAGCCGCCAGAAGCAGCGCGGCGAGGATCAGGGCACGGCGCGGAGCCGTGCTCGTAGAGGAGCGCAACAGCACGACGGCGCAGGCTAGCGAAGCCCCCTAAGCGCTCGGGAGGTGGTCGATAACCCGCAAGTTCCCTTGCATTTTGCGGATTTTGGAGGAGTCCGGGGGTCGCCGTCGACCCCCGGACCCGAAGCGTCGCTAGGCCAGCAGCTTGGCCTTCGCCTGATCGAACTCCGCCTGGCTGAGGTCGCCTTTTGCCTTCAGCTCGGAGAGCTTGTGCAGCTCGTCGGCCGAAGAACCGGCGTGCGCCTGCTGCTGCACGTATTCGTCGAAATGCTTTTTCGCGTCGGCCTGGGCTTTGATCGTGCGGTCGCGCATTCCGTTGCCGCGGGCGATCAGGTAGATGAGCGAGGCCAGGAACGGGATCACGACGAGGAACAGGCACCACGCGGCCTTCCCCCAGCCGGACAACTCGTGGTCACGGAAGAGGTCGGTGAGGATCGTGATCAGGATCCAGATCCAGATCACGAAGAAGAACACCTCGAGCGCGATGAGGAGAAGTTCCCCGAAGCTCACGTCGGCGAGAGGCAGTGGCACGTTTGGTCCTTTCGTTATTTGCAGCTGCTGTCACTCGCAGCCTCCTTAGTATTCCGGACCCTATTCCTCGGTCCTGCCTGCCGCATCCGCGAACTTCAGCTTCAGCGCGAAAAGGACGATCGCGACGGAGGTCGCGAGGTTGAGGCTGGAGACCCCCTCGCGCATCGGGATCGAGACGCGCGCATCTGCGCGTTCGAAGACTTCGCCGCTGAGGCCGTGGCGCTCGGTGCCGAAGGCGAGGACGGCCCGGGCGGGCAGGCGCTCGGGCGCCAGCTCCTCCCCATCCGGATCGATCGCCAGCAGCGGCCGGTCGCTCGCAGGCAGCGAGCCGACCTTGGCGACCGGGAGCGCGAACTGCAGGCCGGCGGCACCGCGGACGGCGTCGGGGTGCCAGGGGTCGTTCTCGCCGGTGGTGAAGACGCCGGCAGCGCCGGCCGCCGCCGCGACCCGGATGCAGGCGCCGATGTTGCCCATGTTGCGCGGGTCCTCGAGCAGCACCGCCGGCTCTGGCGCCGGATCGGCCAGCGCCGTCTCGGGGTCGATTCGCGGCCGGCGCGCGATCGCCGCGACACCGGTGTGCGGTACCAGCGGCACCAAATCGGCCAGGGTCTCCTTGTCGACGGCTTCGACCTGGCTCCCGAGTCGCCCCTCCAGGTCAGGCGCCAGCTCCGCCGCCATCGCCTCCAGCGCCGGCGGGTCGGTCGCCACCGCCTCGACCAGCTCGGCCCCGAACCGCAGCGCGTGCTTGAGCGCGTGGAAGCCCTCGACGACGGTCAGCTCAGGGTCGCGGCGGGCGGTGCGGAAGCGGACGGCGCGGTCGTGCTCTTCGCGGCCCATCCGCGAATCATTACCGGGCGAGCGGAGCCTCCGCCATCTGGTCGCGTCCGCCCGCCTTTGCCAGGTACAGCGCCTGGTCGGCGCGGCCGAGCAGCTCGTCGATCGACTCGGCGTAGTCCCAGCAGGCGAGGCCGGCCGAGCAGCTCTGCCCCATCGGCGTCTTCGCCCGCAGCCGCTCGACGATCTCTCCGGCCTCCTCCGGCGGGGTGTCGGGGAGCAGGACGAGGAACTCCTCGCCGCCGAAGCGGGCAATCGTGTCCTCGGCCCGCAGCGCCGAGTCCCAGGCCTTGCCGCAGGCGCGCAGGACTTCGTCGCCGGCCAGGTGGCCGTATGTGTCGTTGTAGTCCTTGAAGTGGTCGATGTCGAAAATCGCGACGCTGAGCGTGGAGCGCTGGCGCCGCGCCCGGGCCATCGCCTGCGGCAGTTGCTCCTCCAGCGCCCGCCGGTTCGGCAGGCCGGTGAGGGCGTCGCGGCGGGCCATCTCCCGGACCTGCTCGAGCAGCTCCTCGCGTTCGGCCTCGATCTGCTTGAGCTCGGTGATGTCGGCGGCTCGAGCGTAGATCAGGGACTCGTCGGGCGAGAGCTGCGAGCTCCAGCGCAGCCAGTGCCAGGTCCCGTCCTTGGCCAGGTAGCGATTTTCGAAGCTGAGGGTCTCCCCGCCTTCGAAGAGCCCGGCGGCCTCCGCTTCGGTCCGCTCCCGATCCTCGGGATGGACGCGCTCGACGAAGGGAACGGCGCGCAGTTCGTCGAGCCTGTAGCCGAGCGCCTGCGTCCAGGCATCGTTCAGCTCGACGAAGTAGCCGTCCATGTTGGCGGTGCAGAGCATGTCGCGGGAGAGGTCGAAGAAGTGGCGGGCGCGCTCGTCGGCGCGGGCGCGGCGGGCGACGATGCCGGTGATCAGCAGCATCACGACGCTGAGCGAGATCAGGGTGAAGAGCCAGCGGGTCAGCGGCGAGTAGCCGGCGGTGCTTTCGACCAGGAGGAGGACGGTCCCGTAGGTGGCGAGCAGCCAGCCGAGGTGGACGGCGGCGACCCGGCGGGGGAAGTAGATCGAGGTGACCAGGGTCGACCAGACGAAGATCGTCCCGTACTGGCCGACGGCGATCCCGCTCTCGAAGATCAGCAGGGAGGTGGTGGCGACGACCCCGGCGAGGATCGTGTGCACGCCCCAGCCCGGAACCTTGTCGCCCAGCGCCCAGACGATCCCCCCGGCGACCGCCATCGCCAGCGCGGTGAGGACGAGGGCGTTTTCGTCGCCGCCGCTCGGGTGGGGCAGGAGGAGGGAGATCGCGACGAGGGCGGCGCCGGCGACGAGGAGGGCCGCCGTGGCCCGTGCCCGGGTCCGAGCGACCGGACGAATGCTTACCCGATTTTGGGGGGTTGCCATGCCAGGGGCATCGGCAAACGCGTTCGTTTACTTAAGCCCTGACGACCTGGAATTGGCTCATCAGTCCATGGTCCTCGTGGTCCAGCATGTGGCAGTGGACGACGAATTTGCCCGTGTAGTCGGAGAAATGACCGGCAAGGAGAATTTTTTCATTGGGATAGACGAAGAAGGTCTCCTTCAGGCAATCTTCGTAGGCGGGCGGCCGCTTGCCGTTGCGCTCGAGCAGGTACCAGTCGGTGTGGTGCAGATGCATCACGTGGGCGACGTTCGTCTTGTTGACGATCTCCCAGGTCTCGGTCGTGTTCAGCTTCGGGAAGGCCTCGACGTGGGCCGGGTTGAAGGTGCGGCCGTTGAGCCGCCAGGTGGTTTTGAAGAAGCCGCCGATCGTGATCTCCCAGCGCTTGTCCGGCTTGCGGTTGACCTTGCGCGTCCAGGCCGGCAGCGGTCGCAGGTGCCTGGGGACGTGGGTGCGGTCGCGGACTCGCCCGGTGCCGACGCGGAACTGCATCAGGGTGCCGCCGTAGGCGTGAGCGCCGAGGGGGTTGCGGCCGGCGTGGCGCTTGCTGCTGCGCAGCTCGACGGTCTCGCTGCGGGCGCCCCCGAAGTCGACGATCACCTCGACCCGCTCGGCCGGTCCGAGGAGGATCTCGCGGCGGCGCACCGGCTTCGGCATCAGCCCGCTCTCGGTCGCGATCTGAAGCATCGGCGCCCCGTTGGAGAGCTGCAGGTTGTAGCTGCGAAAGGAGGAGACGTTGAGGATCCGCAGCCGGTAGCGACAGCCCTCGACCCGATGGTGGGGCAGGTAGGCGCCGTTGACGAGGACGGTCTCACCGAGGATCCCGTCCGCGGGCGGGCGCTGCCCCTCGAACGGGTCGGTCAGCTGGTTGCGGCGGTCGAAGGTGCGGTCGCAGATCATCAGCGGCAGGTCGCGATCGCCGTCGGGCAGCGCCAGCGCCTCCTCGAAGGCGTCGTCGACGATCCACATCCCCGCCAGGCCCCTCCAGGTATGGGGAGCGGTGCGGTCGAGGCGGTGGTCGTGGTACCACTGGAAGGAGGCGCGTTCGGGCTTGCCGTCCTCCATCAGGTCGTAGACGTAGGTTTTGCGCCCGCCCGGCTCGAGCAGGAACTCATTGCCGGATTCGCGGGCGGAGAGGCCCTGCGGGATGCGGCAGAAGGCGGAGAGCGGCTGGCGCTTGGTCAGCCCTCCCGGGTAGCCGTCGAACTGGGTGCGGCTGTGGGCGCCGTGAAGGTGAACGGAAAGCTCGCCCGCCTTCTCCCCCAGCTCGTGGTGGAAGGTGACGCGGGTGCGCTGGCCGGCGCGGCGGCGGATCGTCGGCCCCGGGAAGCTGCCGCCGAAGGTCCAGAGCCTGGTCTTGGGCCCGGGGAGGATCTGCTGCTCGGCCTCGCGGATCGGGATCCGGATGTGGTCCTCGCGGAGGACCGGCGGGATCGGCAGCCGCGCGCGAAAGGGGGCCGCCGCCAGCGCCGGCGGCGGACCGGCGCTCAGCGGCAGCGGGCCGCCGCTCCTCCCCCGCAGGGGAAGGAGGACGGCAAGCGCACCGCCGCCGAGGGCGCCGAGGAAAGTTCGGCGCCCGAAGCGGCGGTGCGGTGCTGAGGACTGCCCAGACGTGTCGCTAGCTGGTCGGGGTGGGCAGCGGCGCCACCGGAGCGACGACGTTCACCTTGCCCTGCATCCAGGGGTGGACGGCGCACAGGTAGTAGAGCGTCGTGCCCGCTTCGGCGGTGACTTCCTGGGAGAAGTGGCCGCCCTTCTTTTCGCCGCTGAACCAGGAGTCGCCCTTCTTGCCGGTGGCGTTTCCGGCCGTGCTCCAGCCGGCGGGACCGGCTTTGGCCGGGTTCTTCGTGATCTGTTCGGTTTTCGGGTTGAAGCCGTGCCAGATCGCGATCGCCAGGCAGATGTGTTTCGGGGCGAAGCAGCCCTTGCGCGCCTTCGGGGTCTTCGGCAGCGAGCCTTTGGCGACCAGCGAGAAGGTGTGCGGACCGACCTGTTTCGGGTTCGTCTTGTTGACGATTTCGAGCTGGTCGCCGACGGTGACCGATTCGGGCCCCGTGAACTTCAACTTGCCTTTGGTCAGGTCCATCGAGATGACGTCGGTGACGCCGGTCGGGGTCGCTGCGGCGGCGCTGCCGACGAAGGCGAGACTGAGGGCGGCCGCCGAGACCGCGAGGACAAGTGCCCGTATCCGGGCGCGACGGGAAAGCGTGCTGTGCAAAGCGTGCCTTTCTCTAGGAAGGTCGAGTTGGCCGCATCTTATGGGACGACCCTGGACGGCCGCTAGCCTTTTGGAGTGCCAACTTTCCTCCACACCTGTTACCGGATCGGCGATATCGACCGCTCGGTCGCTTTCTACGAGAAGCTCGGCTTCGAGGAGGTGCGGCGGATGCCGATCGGCGAGGAGGCGATCAACGTCTTCATGGCGATGCCCGGCGAAGACCCCCGCCTCGAGCTCACCTACAACCACGGCGTCGCCGAGTACGACCACGGCACCGGCTACAACCACATCGCCCTCGGCGTCGAGGACCTCGACGGAACCCTCGCCCGCCTCGCCGACCTCGGCATCGAGCCCGAGAAGCCGCCCTACCGCCCCGGCGGCCGCACCGAGGGCCACCGCATCGCCTTCGTCAGAGATCCCGACGGCTACAGAGTCGAGCTGATCGGGGAGTGATCAGCCGGGGCTGACGCCGCCGCCGGACGGGGCGGGTGCGGGCGTCGGGGTGGGTTCAGGCGCGGGCGTTGGTTCGGGCTCCGGTTCGGCGGCGTCTTCTTCTTCCCCGCCGTTGTCGCCGCCATCGCCCTTGTCTTCCGATTCTTCGGATTCTTCTTCGTAGCCTTCGTAGGCTTCTTCTTCGTGGCCGTCGTAGCTGCCCGAAGAGGTGTGGTCGCTGTCGAGGCCTTCGAGCTCGGGGGCCGAGCCGGCCTCGAATTCGGGGCAGTCGCCTTCGACCGCTTCCGACATGTAGTTGGCCCAGATCGGGCCGGCGGTGGGACCGCCGAAGCCGGTGTATTCGCGGGTCGTCGGGTGGCCGACCCAGACGGCGGTGGAGAAGAGCGGGGTGTACCCGACGAACCAGGCGTCGGAGAGCTCCTCCGAGGTGCCGGTCTTGCCGGCGGCGCTGGAGCAGCCCATCGAGGTGTAGCCGGCGCCGGTGCCCTGGGTGATCACGCCCTCGAGGATGCGGGTCACTTCGTAGGCCTGGCCCTCGGTGAGGACGCGCTTGCCGGAGTCTTTCTCGAAGTTGTCGACCTTGCCGTTGGGGAACTCGACCTTGCTGACCGCGGTCGGGTCGTGATGGATGCCGCCGCTGGCGAGGGTCGCGTAGGCGTCGGCCATTTCCAATGGGGTGACGCCGATCCCGAGACCGCCGATCCCCTCCGCCGGAACCGACTGCAGCGGCGATTCGATCCCCATTTCCTGCGCCATCTGGGTCACGTTTTCCGGTCCGACGTCGAGATCGAGCTGGGCATAGACGACGTTGACCGAGTGCCAGGTGGCGCTTTCGAGGTCGTAGGTGCCGCCTCCCTCGCCCTCGGAGTTGTTCACCGTCCAGGTGCCGCCGCCGGGGATTTCAAGCGCCTTCGGCGAAGTCCCGTCGTAGTAGGTGCTGCCGGGGTCGATCCCCTCCTTCACGGCGGCGGTGAGAACGATGGTCTTGAACGACGAACCCGGCTGGCGGCGCGCCTGCCAGGCGTAGTTGAACTGGGATTCGTCGGCGAAGCCTTCGGTCGAGGCGAGGGCGACGATCGCGCCGGTGCTCGGGTCGACCGAGGCGAGGCCGGCAACCGGGCCGCCTTCGGGGTAGCAGACGGAGCAGTAGTTCTCGACCGCGTATTCGGCCTTCGCCTGCAGGTCGGGGTCGATCGTCGTGTACGCCTTCAGCCCGCCTTTGCGGACGGTGTTGATCCCGTACTCCTCGATCAGTTCGTTCTGGACGAGGTCGAAGAGGAACGGGTCCTTGATCACCTGGTACTTGTCCCCCGGGTTGAGGCCGAGACCGCGGGTCTTCGCCTCGCGGTATTCGTTGCCGGTGATGTAGCCCTGTTCGTTCATCACCAGCAGCACCTCGTTGCGCCGCTTCAGCGCCGCCTTCGGGTCGAGGAAGGGGTTGTATTCGGAGGGCGCCTGCGGCAGCCCGGCCAACAGCGCCGCCTCGGTCAGGTTCAGCCTCTTGGCCGGCTTGGAGAAGTAGGTCTGCGAGGCCGCCTCGGCGCCGACCGCGGTCTGGCCTTCCACCGTCCCGTACGGGGCGCTGTTGAGGTACTGGGTGAGGATCCAGTTCTTGTCGTGGGCTTCCTCGAGCTCGACCGCCAACGAGGCTTCGATCAGCTTTCGCTTCAGCGTGTTTTCCGGGTTGTGGATGTAGAGGTTGCGGACCAGCTGCTGGGTGATCGTCGAGGCGCCCTGGACGGCGGCGCCGGCCTGCAGGTCCTTCCAGGCGGCGCGGGCGATGCCTTCGTAGTCGAGGGCGCCGTGCTCGAAGAAGTTCTTGTCCTCGATCGCGATCGTCGCGTCGCGCAGCACCTGCGGTTGCGCCTTTTCCGGCAGCGGCTGGCGCACGTTTTCGGAGCGGATGAACCCGATCAGGCTGCCGTCGGCGGCGTAGATCGCCGAGGAGCGCCCCTTCTGCACCGGCTTCAGGCTCGCGAGCGCGGGCGCCGAGTTGTAGACGTCGATCGCCCAGGCGGCTGCCATGCCGCCGGCGACCAGCACCAGCGCGACGAGGATTCCCAGCGGGATCGCGAGCTTGTGCCAGATGGGATGGTGCGGCTTGCGTCGCCGCCTGCGTACCCGCGTGGCCATTCGCCGCTGATTGTAGGGAGCCGCGAGGTCCGACCCCCCCGGTGGCGAGCGGGGCGCAATCCCACTTGCCATCCCGGTAGGCTCGCGCGCGGCAGGTTCTTGATCAAGGGAGATGGAGGCAAGGTGAAACTCGTAATCGGGATCGTTCGGCCCGAGCAGGCGAACCAGGTCCTCGAGGCGCTGCACCGGGCCGAGGTCCGGGGCTTCTCGATGAGCCGGGTCCAAGGGCACGGAGGTGAGATGGACCGGGTCGAGACCTACCGCGGCACGACCGTGCAGATGGGTCTCTCGGAGAAGGTCAGGTTCGAGGTCGCGGTCTCCGACAACTTCGTCGACCGGACCGTGGAAGCGCTCTGCGAAGGCGGCCGCACCGGCGAAGTCGGCGACGGCAAGATCTTCGTCCTGCCGCTCGACCACGCGGTGCGGATCCGCACCGGCGACAGCGACGAGGGCGCCGTGACGCCGGTGAGCAAATGAACGGCGTCGACACGGGAGATACCGCCTGGATGCTGGTCGCGACGGCGCTGGTGCTGTTGATGACGCCGGCGCTGGGCCTCTTCTACGCCGGGCTGGTCCGCTCCAAGAACACCCTCAACACCTTCATGATGAGCATCGCCGCGATCGCGGTCGCGACGGTGACCTGGGCCGCGGTCGGCTACTCGCTCGCCTTCGACGGCGACGGCGCCATCCTCGGCGGCCTCGGCAACGCCTTCATGAGCGGCGTCGACTTCGTCCCGCGGGAAGGGACGGCGATCCCCGAGCTCGTCTTCTTCGCCTTCCAGGCGACCTTCTGCATCATCACCACGGCGCTGATCTCCGGCGCGGTGGTCGAGCGGATGCGGTTCGGGCCGTTCCTCGTCTTCGCGGCGCTGTGGTCGGTCGTCGTCTATGCCGTCCTCGCCCACTGGGCCTTCGGCGGCGGCTGGCTGATCTCCGGCGGCACCCTGGACTTCGCCGGCGGCGTCCCGGTCGAGATGGCCTCCGGATTCTCGGCCCTGGCCGCGGCGCTGGTCGTCGGCGCGCGCAAGGACTACGGGCGCCAGGCGCTCCTCCCCCACAACGCCGTCTACGTCCTCCTCGGCGCCGGCCTGCTCTGGTTCGGCTGGTTCGGGTTCAACGGCGGCAGCGGCTTCTCGACCGGGGAACCGAGCGTCCTCGCCTTCACCAACACGCTGCTGTGCCCGGCGGCGACGCTGGTCGTCTGGTTCGCGCTGGACTTGTTCCGCGGCCGCAAGGTGACGGCGATCGGCGCCGCCACCGCGATCATCGTCGGCTGCGTCCTGATCACCCCCGCGGGCGGCTACGTCAGCCCCGGCTGGGCGATGCTGCTCGGGGCGCTGGGCGCGTTCCCCAGCTACGGGATCATCGTCTGGCGCACGCGGACCAGGGTCGACGAGACCCTCGACGTCCTCGCCGCCCACGGCACGGCCGGGCTCATCGGCATCCTCTTCATCGGCTTCTTCGCCCAGGAGAGCTGGAACGGGGTCTCCGACGGCCTCCTCTACGGCAACGCCGAGCAGCTGCTGGACCAGGTCCTGGCGGTGCTGGCGGCGCCGACCTACGCCTTCGTCATGACCTTCGTCCTCCTGAAGCTGGTCGGCGCGGTGATGCCGCTGCGAGCGACCGACAAAGAAGAGGCGGGCGGCATGGACGTCACCCAGCACGGCGAGGAGGCCTACGTCACCGGCGAGGGGGCGATCTTGTTGCTTCCCGATGACCACGAGAAGATCGCTGTGCCGGTCGCGGATCCGGGTTAGGTCGGCGGGATTGGGGGTCGGGGGTGCCCCCAACAGACACATCTCGCTATGGCTCGATGTTGAGTGTCTGGAGGGAGCACCCCCGACCCCCCGCTAGGCTCGTGCCCGGATGGCGACCGGGGTTATTCAGGTGCTGACTACCGTGGGGTCCGAGGACGAGGCTGCTCGGATCGCTGAGCTGTTAGTCGAGCAGAGGTTGGCGGCTTGTGTGCAGGTGGTGGGACCGATCACTAGTCGCTATCGCTGGGAAGGGGCGGTTGAGAAGGAGCGAGAGTGGCAGTGCTTGGTGAAGACGACCGCTGCCGCCTACGAGGCGGTCGAGACGGCGATTCGGGAGGTCCACTCGTATGACGAGCCGGAGATCATCGCCACCGAGATCGTCGCCGGCTCAGCCGGCTACCTCGCCTGGGTCGAGGAGAACGTCGGCTAGGCGCGCAGGCGGTATCCCTTGCTGAAGAGGCGGAGGTTGACGAGGAAGAGGGCGGCGGTCGCCGCGGTGAGGGCCAGCAGCGAGAGGGCGATGCTGACTTCGGTGTAGCCGACGAAGCCGTAGCGGACGAGGTTGATCATGTAGTAGATCGGGTTGAAGTGGGTCAGCGTCTCGTAGGGCTCCGGCAGCAGCGCCGCCGAGTAAAAAACGCCGCCGAGGAAGATCAGCGGCGTGAGGATGAAGGTCTGGGCGAAGGCGACGTCGTCGAACTGTTCGGCCCGGACGCCGATCAGCACCCCGAGCTGGGAGAAGAAGAACCCGACCAGGAACAGCGACGGGAGCAGGACGAGGACGTGGTCGACCGGCAGATCGACGAGCAGGCTGGAGGCGAGGAAGGTCAGCACGGCGACGATCAGGCCGCGCATGAAGCCGCCGAGCGAGAAGGCGAGCAGCAACTCAGCCGGGGAGGCGGGCGAGGAGAGCTGGTCCTGGATCGCGCCCTGGAACTTCTGCTGGAGGATCGAGGAGGAGTTGTTGGAGAAGGCGTTCGTCGACCAGGCCATCATGATCAGCCCGGGGATGACGAAGACGACGTAGTCGATCCCGTGCAGCTTGTCGATCCGGGAGCCGAGGGCGGCGCCGAAGACGGAGATGTAGAGGAAGGTTTCCAGCAGCGGCGCGCCGATCGTCTGCTTCTTGATCTTCATGAAGCGGTTGACCTCGCGGCGCCAGAGCGTCGCCAGCCGGATCTGGGCGGTGCTCACGCCTCCACCTCCGGCGCCGTCTCGATGTGCGAGCGGGAGAGCTCGCCGCGGCCGACCAGGGCCAGGTAGGCGTCCTCGAGGTTGGCGACGTCGAAGCGCTCGGCGAGCGCCTCGCTGGTCCCCTCGGCGACGATCTGCCACTCGGCGATGAAGGCGATCCGGTCGCAGAGCTGCTCGGCCTCCTCCAGGTAGTGCGTGGTGAGGAGGATCGTCGTTCCCTCCTGGTTGATTTTCTGGACGTAGTGCCAGAGCTCGAGCCGCAGCTCGACGTCGACGCCGGCGGTCGGCTCGTCGAGGATCAGCAGGCGCGGCCGGTGCATCATCGCCCGGGCCAGGATCAGCCGCCGTTTCATCCCGCCCGAGAGGGTGCGGGTGCGTTCGTCGCGCTTCTCGGTCAGGGAGAAGGTCTCCAGCAGCTCGCGGCTGCGCTCGCGCCGCTCCTTGCGCGGCATCCCGAAGTAGCCGGCGTGGTAGTCGAGCGTCTCCTCGACCGTCAGGAACCAGTCGAGGTTCGGCTCCTGCGGCGCCAGCCCGACCGCCTGTCGCGCCTCGGCGTAGTGGTCGATCGCGTCGTTGCCGAAGACCTCGATCGAGCCGCCGGTCGGCTGCGCGAGCCCGGTCGTGCAGTGGATCAACGTCGACTTGCCGGCGCCATTGGGGCCGAGCAGGCCGAAGAACTCGCCCTCCTCGATCTCCAGGGAGACGCTGCGCAGCGCCTCCACCCCGTTCGGGTAGCGCTTCTCCAGGTCGGTGATGTCGAGTGCCTTCATGCCGCGCACGACTCTAGCCACCCGCGGCGTTCGTCCTTTGTAGGCCTATAGGGGTACAAAGGACGAACGCCGACCCGCA
>Ga0307285_10000008_pt1 | contig 143950 bp, 143 predicted proteins | sample ER_DNA_139_FD_194476 | JGI IMG/M metagenome (GOLD analysis project Ga0307285, IMG submission 194476) | Bulk soil microbial communities from the East River watershed near Crested Butte, Colorado, United States - ER_DNA_139 | ecosystem: Environmental > Terrestrial > Soil > Floodplain | place... | reverse complement strand
GTTTGGCACCTCGATGTCGGCTCGTCGCATCCTGGGGCTGGAGTAGGTCCCAAGGGTTGGGCTGTTCGCCCATTAAAGCGGTACGCGAGCTGGGTTCAGAACGTCGTGAGACAGTTCGGTCCCTATCTGCTGTGGGCGTTGGAGAGTTGAGAGGAGTCATCCCTAGTACGAGAGGACCGGGATGAACATGCCTCTGGTGTATCTGTTGTCCTGCCAAGGGCATCGCAGATTAGCTACGCATGGAACGGATAACCGCTGAAAGCATCTAAGCGGGAAGCCGTCCTCGAGATAAGCTCTCCCATCCCCTTGAGGGAGTAAGACCCCTGGTAGACCACCAGGTTGATAGGCCGGCGGTGGAAGCGCAGCAATGTGCGTAGCCGACCGGTACTAATGGGTCGAGGGCTTGACGGATATTTTTATACCCACCTGGCTTTGTGCGGTTTTCAAGCTCCACCGGGGCGGTCTCGCAAGATTTCCGGTGGCGCATAGCGAGTGGGAGACACCTCTTCCCATTCCGAACAGAGCAGTTAAGCCACTCAGCGCCGATGGTACTTGGGGGGCAACCCCCTGGGAGAGTAGGTCGCCGCCGGTTCTTCGTGTGTAGCCCGCGCCACGAGTTGGCGCGGGCTGCGTGCTTCCAGTAGCGGCGCGCTACGGCCCCGTTGAGCGGCTTGCGTAGCGCTGCTACGCGGCGCCACTCGCCGGAACCGGATCGCTTGCTCCTGAAAGCCCTCGCTTCCGCGCCAACGCGCGGCCCGGGCTACGGGGCTTCAGAACCCTAGACCGGCTGTCCCGCTCGAGAACGGCGGGCTCTGAAGAGGCCGGATTCCTCGAGCAGGCTGCAGTTGCTGCTGCGCGCGATCGCGCGGGTGGCGGCTGCTGGGCGGCGGCTCGAGGGGGAGGGGTCTGCGCAACCCTGGCGAGTGCTCCCAACGGGCTCTAGCCCGTACTCGCCGAGGGTTGCGAAGTCTATGAGGAGGTCGGCGGCGTCGGTCAGCCGGCCGGTGATTTTGGTCTTCGAATCGAACATGGGTTCGTACTGTAGGTGGGCCCTCGGACGCCATTGGCTTCCTGCAAGGGGGCTTGCATGGAGGAGCCGGAAATGGCTCTGCAGAGCGGAAATGGGCGTTTGATGAATGGCAGCGCTACTGGTGACCAGTAGCGCTGCGAACCCCAGAAGCGCGGTGCTGGGGGGATGGTAGCCCGTTCTCGGGTTCTTCTGCAAATCGGAGGACGAGCTTGGCGACGATGGCGGGGCGCTCGACGTTGGGGGAGTGGCCCGCGCCAGCGATCAGGTGCGTCTCGGCGTCGGCGCCCGCTGCGTACTGATCCAGCGCGCGCTGGGGGTCGTCGATCAGCTGCTCCTCGGCGCCGATCAGGACCATCAGCGGCTTGCCGGTCGCCTTCATCCGCTGGTCTAGCGACTCTTCGTCGAGGAACTCCTCGTTGCCGTCCGGCGACTCGTCGTAGGCGGTGTAGGTAAGGCGCTTGACGTCCTCGATGAAGGCGTCGGGGACGTCGAATCCTGGGGCAAACGCCACCGAGATGCCGTCGCGGACGGAAAAGTCCGGCTTCACCTGCCAGAGGGCCTCGCCGATCACCGGCGCGAATCCCAGCGCGGCCGTCAGGCCGAAGCCGTCGTCGTAGCTGTTGTCGGGGGGCATGTCGATGATCACCGGATGGGCGACGATCTCGGGCTTCTGCTCGCTGAGGGCGACAACGACGGAACCGCCGAGGGAGTGGCCGACAACGGTCGCGTCCCGCACCTGAAGGCGTTCGAGGGCCTCGGCAACCACCCTCGCCTGGTTCTGCGGCGTGTAGCCGTCGCTGGGCTTTTCGGAACCGCCGTGGCCGAGTAGGTCGATGGTGACCACGCGGTGGCTGGATTCCAGCACGGGGACGATCCGGTCCCACCAGTCCATCGCGCAGGTGTAGCAGTGGATCAGCACGATCGGGGAGCCCTTGCGAGGGCCGTGTTCGACCACCTGCAGGTCGCCGTCGGGGAGGTCGAGGATGCGGCCGCCGGGCACGGTCACCTCCGCCTCCTCGGTCTTCCCGTCTACCCAGAGCGAGTTGAGGACCAGCAGCGCGAGCAGCGCCGCGAGCAGGCCGATGCCGATCTTCACCCGTCTCCCCATGGCCGGTCGTTACCCTAGCCGGAACATGGAGAAGTTCGTGATCCAGGGCGGCGTTCCCCTCTCCGGGGAATTGACCGTCGCCGGCAACAAGAACGCGGCGCTGCCGATCCTCGCCGCCTGCCTGCTGACCGAGGGGAGGTGCTGCTGCACCGGGTGCCGCGGATCCGCGACACCGAAGCTCAGATCGCGCTGCTGGAGAACCTCGGGGTCGAGGTCGCCTGGGTCGCCGACAACAGCGTCCGGCTCTGCGCCCGCGGGGTTGCCGGGGGCACCGTCGACGAGGAGCTCTCGCGCCAGATCCGCGCCTCCTTCCTGCTCGCGGGGCCGCTGCTGGCGCGCTTCGGCGAAGCGAGGATGCCGCCCCCCGGGGGCGACTTCATCGGCCGCCGCCGCCTCGACGCCCACCTCGACGCCTTCAAGGACCTCGGTGCCCGCGTCGACGGCAGCCGCTGGATCGAGCTCTCGGCGCCGGGCGGGCTGAGCGCCTGCGAGATCTTCATGGACGAGCCTTCGGTGATGGGGACCGAGAACGCGCTGATGGCCGCGGCGCTCTGCCCGGGCTCGACCCAGATCTCCAACGCGGCCTGCGAGCCGCACGTCCAGGACCTGGCCCGCCTGCTGGCGAAGATGGGCGCTCAGGTCGAGGGCATCGGCTCCAACGTGATGACCGTCCACGGGGCCGAGAGCCTCGGCGGCGCCGAGCACGCGATCTGCGCCGACCACATCGAGGTCGGCAGCTTCATGGCGCTGGCGGCGGCGACCGGCGGCGAGCTGCGGATCCGCGACGTCGAGCCGGCCGACCTGACGATGGTCCGGCGCCAGTTCAAGCGCCTCGGGCTGCGCTCGGAGATCGAGGGCGAGGACATGCTCGTGCCCGCCGGCCAGCACCTGCAGGTCGAGGCCGATCTCGGCGACGCGATCCCGAAGATCGAGGACGGCCCCTGGCCCGCCTTCCCCGCCGACCTCACCTCGATCGCCCTCGCCCTCGCCACCCAGGCCGAAGGCGAGGTCCTGATCTTCGAGAAGATGTTCGAGAACCGCCTCTTCTTCGTCGACAAGCTGGTCGCGATGGGCGCTCGGATCACGCTTTGCGATCCCCACAGGGCGATCGTCAGCGGTCCGAGCCGGCTTCACGGCGAGCGCGTCTCCAGCCCCGACATCCGCGCCGGGATGGCGATGCTCATCGCCGCCTGCGCGGCGGAGGGAACCTCGGAGATCGGCGAGATCCGCCAGATCGATCGCGGCTACGAGCAGATCGACGAGCGGCTGCGCGGCCTCGGCGCCCAGATCGAACGAGTCTCTGCAGAGGTCCCTGCTTAGGGTCGCTCCAAGCAGGGGAATCTCCACCGTCCACGTAAGGTCAGGCCGATGATCCACCCGATCCCCCCGGGAACGCGAGACGTGCTGCCCGACGAGATGCGCGAGCTGCGCAGGCTCAAACAGGCCCTGCTCGAGGTCTTCGAGGGCCGTGGCTACGGCGAGGTGGCGACGCCGGCCATCGAGTACGACGAGGTGATGGCGCGCGGCGAAGGCCGGGCCGCCCGCTCCTCCTACCGCTTCTTCGACGAGAGCGGCGAGCTGCTGGCGCTGCGTTCGGACATGACCGTGCCGATCGCCCGCCTCGTCGCCGGCCGCTACGCCGACAGCGAGCCCCCGCACCGCCTTTGCTACCTCGCCAGCGCCTACCGCGCCGTGCGCCCGCAGAGCGGGCAGCTGCGCGAGTTCGAGCAGGCCGGCGTCGAGCTGATCGGCGCTCCGGCGGCCGAGGGCACCGTCGAGGTGATCGAGGTGCTCGAGGCGGCGCTCGACGCCGCCGGCCTCGACCGGGCGGTGATCGGGCTCGGCGACGCCGACCTCTACCGGCAGCTGCTGGAGGAGCTCGGGGTCGAGGGAGAGGCGCGTGACTCTGTCCTCGCCAGTCTCGCCGCGCACGACCTCGTCGGCTTGGAGGAGAAGCTCTCCGAGGCCGGGATCGGGGGCGAGCGGGTCGAGACCTGCGTAGCCCTGACCCAGCTCCGCGGCGGCAAGGAGGTGCTCGAGCGGGCGCGCGGGCTCGGCGGTGAAGCCGTCGAGCGGGCGATCGCCCGGCTCAGCGAGACCTTCGAGGAGCTGGAGCGCCGCGGCGCCGCCGACCGCGTCCAGATCGACCTCGGCCTCCTCCGCGACCTCGGCTACTACAGCGGCGCCATCCTCGAGGTCTACGACCCCGCCGTCGGCTACGTCCTCGGCGGCGGCGGCCGCTACGACGGGCTGATGAAGCGCTTCGGCCTCGACCTCTCCGCCGCCGGCTTCGGCCTCTACCTGCAGCGCGTCCACACCGCGCAGCTGCAGGAGCAGGGGAGGGACCGACCGTGAGCGCGCTGAAGATCGCCGTCCCCCGCGGCGCCCTCTTCGCCGAAACGCTCGACGTCCTCGACGGCGCCGGGATCGAGACCGCCGAGCTGCGCGGCGGCTCCCGCTCGCTGATCTTCGAGACCTCCGGGGTGACGCTGGTGACCGTGCGCCCCTCCGACGTACCGACCTACGTCGAGGCCGGGGCCGCCGACGTCGGCATCACCGGCAAGGACGTCCTGCTGGAGCAGTCCGACCGCGTCGTCTACGAGCTGCTCGACCTCGGCTACGGCCGCTGCCGCATGGTCCTCGCCGCCCGCACCGGCAACGACCGGCTGGCCGAGGCCCAGCGGCGCCTGGGGACGATGAGGATCGCGACCAAGTACCCGCGAATCGCCGAGCGCTACTTCGAGTCGACCGGCCGCCAGGTCGAACTGGTGGAAGTCAAGGGCTCGGTCGAGCTGGCGCCTCTGGTCGGCCTCGGCGACGGCATCGTCGACCTGGTCGCCACCGGGCGCACCCTGGAGGAGAACGAACTCGAGGTCCGCGAGGAGATCGTCGAGTGCACCGCCCGCTTTGTCGCCAATCGCGTCTCCCACAAACTGCGGGCCGCCGAGATCGACGAGCTGACCGCGAAGCTGCGGGAGGCGAGCCGGGGATGAGGACCCGCAGCTTCGAGTGGCGCGGCGCCTTCGAGACCGCCGAGGAGCTGCGCGAGTGGGCGGTGGAGGCCGCTCCGCTCGTCGACGTCGCCGCGATCGAGGCCGAGATCCGCGGCGGCGGCGACGAGGCGGTCCTGCGGCTGACCAGCCGCTTCGACGCGCCCGGGGCGGCGCTGGCGGGGCTCCGAGTCGACCCCGCCGAGGCCGAGGCCGCGCTTGCCGTGGTCGAGCCGGAGCTGCGGGCGGCAATGGAGGCGGCGGCGGCGAACATCCGCGCGGTCGCCGAGGCGCAGATCGGCTCGGAGCGAACGCTCGAGCTCCCCGCCGGCCAGAAGGTGAAGCTGCGCGAAGTCCCGGTTGGGGCGGCGGGGGTCTACGCACCCGGCGGCCGCGCCGCCTATCCCTCTTCGCTGCTGATGTGCGCGATCCCCGCCCAGGTGGCGGGGGTCGAGCGGATCGCCGTTGCCTCGCCGCCCGGCCCCGACGGCCGCGTCCACCCGCTGGTCCTCGCCTCCGCCGCCCTCTGCGGGGTGGAGGAGGTCTACGCGATGGGCGGAGCGCAGGCGATCTTCGCCCTCGCCTACGGCACCGAGACGATCGTCCCCGTCGACGTCATCGCCGGTCCGGGCAACGCCTGGGTGCGCGAGGCCAAGCGCGCCGTCTACGGCCAGGTGGGGATCGACTCGCTCGCCGGCCCCTCCGAGCTGATGCTGATCGCCGGCCACGACACCGACCCCCAGTGGGCGGCTCTGGACCTCTGCGCCCAGGCCGAGCACGGCCCCGAAAGCCCCCTGGTCGCGGTCGCGGTCGAGGACCGCGTGCTGGAGGCGATCGCCGAGGCGAGCGAAACGGCCGCCGCCACGCGCCCGAGCGTCGCCGAAGCGCCGCTGGCGCTGGTGCAGGTCCCCGAGACCGAGGCGGCGATCGCGCTGGCCAACGCCTACGCGCCCGAGCACCTGGAGCTGCTGGAGACCGACGCGGCGCTGCTGGCCGACCGGGTCACCACCGCCGGCTGCGTCTTCGTCGGCCGCCACGGCGCCACCGCCTTCGGCGACTACCTTGCCGGCTCCAACCACGTGCTGCCGACCGGCGGCGCCGGCCGCTACGCCGGACCGCTCGGCCCCGGCGCCTTCCGCCGCCGCATCTCCAACGTCGAGATCGACGGCGCCGCGGGCGAGCTGGCGCCGCACGTCGACGCCCTTGCCCGCGCCGAGGGCTTCCCCGTCCACGGCGAGTCAGCGATGATTAGGAGCAATTCATGAGCCGCAGCGCCGAAAAGCAGCGGGAGACCGCGGAGACCCAGATCCGGCTCTCCCTCGACCTCGACGGGGGAGAGGCGAGCGCCGAGACCGGCGTCGGCTTCCTCGACCACATGCTCGACCTGCTGGCGCGCCACGGCCGGCTCGGCCTGAAGGTGGAGGCCAACGGAGACTTGGAGACCGGCGCCCACCACACGGTCGAGGACGTCGGCATCGTCTTCGGGCAGGCGCTCGACGAGGCGCTCGGCGACCGCGCCGGGATCCGTCGCTACGGCTCGGCCCTGGTGCCGATGGACGAGTCCTTGGCCGAGTGCGCGATCGACATCTCCGGCCGCCCCTACTGCGATTTCGCCGCCGACCTGCCGGTGGTCTCGATCGCCGGCTTCGACAGCGAGCTGGCCGAGGAGTTCTTCCGCGCCGTTGCCAACAGCGCCAAGCTGACCCTGCACATCTGGGTCCGCTCCGGGACCAACGCCCACCACATGATCGAGGCCTCCTTCAAGGCCTTTGCCCGCGCTCTGCGCGTGGCCGTCTCGATCGACCCCGAGGAGAGCGGCGTCCCCTCGACCAAGGGGACGCTGAGCGAATGAGCGCCCGGATCGCGATCCTCGACTACGGGATGGGCAACCTGCGCTCGGCCGAGAAGGCGCTCGAGCACGTAGGCGTCAGCGCCAGGATCACGCGCGATCCGGTCGAGGTCCAGGCAGCCGACGGGGTGATCTTGCCCGGCGTCGGAGCGATGCCGCGGGCGATGGAGCGGATCCGCGAGTACGGGCTCGACGAGCTGGTCGCCGAGCGGCGCGAGGCCCGGGTGCCGATCCTCGGCATCTGCCTCGGCCTGCAGCTGCTGTTCGAGTCGACGAGCGAGTTCGGCGGCTCCGACGGACTGGGGCTGCTGGAGGGGCCGGTGGAGGCCCTGCGGGCGGAGGGGCTGAAGGTCCCGCACATCGGCTGGTCGCCGGTCAGCTGGGAGCGCGAGTCGCGTCTGACCGAGGGGCTGCCGTCCGGAACGCCCTTCTACTTCGTCCACTCGTTCGCGCCGCGGCCGAGCGGCGAGGACCTGCTCGGGAGCGCCGTGTACGGCAGCCGCTTCGCCTGTGCGGCCGAGCGCGAGAACGTCTTCGGCGTCCAGTTCCACCCCGAGAAGTCGAGCAGCGCCGGCCTGCGGCTGCTTGCCAACTTCGCCGGCATCTGCGCCAAAGCGCCTGCAGCTGCGTAGAGACGCGTGATCCTCTACCCGGCGATCGACATCCGCGGCGGCCAGGCGGTGCGCCTGCTGCAGGGCGACTACGAGCGCCAGACGACCTACGACTCCGACCCGGTCGACGCCGCGCGGCGCTGGGCCGAGGAAGGGGCGGAGTTCCTCCACGTCGTCGATCTCGACGGCGCCAAGGCGGGCGAGCCGCGCAACCTCGAGGCGGTGCGGCGGATCGCCGCCGCGGTGCCCTGCCCGATCCAGGTCGGCGGCGGCCTGCGCGGTCCGGATGCCGTCTCCGCCGTGCTCGCAGCCGGGGCGGCGCGGGTAGTGATCGGGACCGCGGCGCTGCGCGACCCGCAGTTCCTCGACGCCGTCATCGCGGAGCACGGCGAGAGGGTCGTCGTCTCGGTCGACACCCGCGGCGGCAAGGTCTCGCTCGCCGGCTGGACGGAGACCAGCGAGCTCGACGCGCCGAGCGCCGTCGCCGACCTTGCCCGACGCGGCGTCGGGCGCTTCCTCTGCACCGCAATCGAGGTCGACGGGACGATGGAGGGGCCGGCGATCCGGGAGCTGAACGGGATCGCCGCGGCGACCTCGGCGCAGGTAATCGCCTCCGGCGGCGTCGGCGACCTCCCGCACCTGGAAGAGCTGGCTCGCGAAACCGCCCCCAACGTCGAGGGCGCGATCGTCGGCCGTGCCCTGTACGAGCGCAAGTTCACCGTCGCCGAGGCGATCGCCGCCCTAACCTGAGCCGATGGCACTGAAGCGCGTCATCCCCTGCCTCGACGTCAACGCCGGGCGCGTCGTCAAGGGGACCAACTTCGTCGGCCTGCGGGACGCCGGCGATCCGGTCGAGCTGGCCGAGCGCTACGACGCCGAGGGCGCCGACGAGCTGGTCTTCCTCGACATCACCGCCTCGCACGAGCAGCGGGAGACGATCGTCGAGCTGGCGCGGCGGACCGCCGACAACGTCTTCATCCCCTTCACGATCGGCGGCGGCATCCGCTCGGTGGAGGACGCGCAGGCGGTGCTCGACGCCGGCGCCGACAAGGTCTCGGTCAACTCCGCGGCGCTGGCCCGGCCGGAGCTGCTGACCGAGCTCTCCGACCACTTCGGTGCCCAGTGCGTGGTGATCGCGATCGACGCGAAACGCGAGGGAGAGCCGCCGGTGTCGTCTTCTCCCTGCGACGCCCCTGCCACCTGGGGCGTCTACGTCAACGGCGGCCGCAAGCGGGTCGAGGGGCGCGACGCGGTGGGCTGGGCCGAAGAGGCGGTCGAGCGGGGTGCAGGAGAGGTGCTGCTGACGAGCATGGACCGCGACGGCACCAACGACGGCTACGACCTCGAGCTGACCCGGGCGGTGGCCGACGCGGTGAGCGTGCCGGTGATCGCCTCCGGCGGCGCTGGCGAGCTGTCCCACCTCAGCGAGGCCGTCAGCGGCGGTCACGCCGACGCCGTCCTCTGCGCCTCGATCTTCCACTACGGCCATTACCGCGTGCGGGAGGCGAAGGAGCGGATGGCGGCCGACGGCATCCCGGTGCGGCTGTAGGCGCAAGCATCCGCGAAAGCGGTCATCGTTCGGCGCCTATGGAGGATCTTGGCGCGGCGCTGCGGCACGCTCACCCGGAGCTGGAGGCGGTGCGAGAGGCGGCGGCGGAGCCCGTCTACCTGGTCGGCGGCGCGGTGCGCGACCTGCTTCTCGGACGGCCGCGCGCCGACGTCGACCTGGTGGTCGAGGGCGACGCCGCGGCGCTGGCGGCGCGGCTCGGCGGCGCGACGGCCGAGCACGACCGCTTCGGCACGGTCAAGGTCGAGGTCGGGGGCCATGAGCTCGACATCGCCTCCGCCCGCACCGAGACCTATCCCGAGCCGGGGGCACTGCCGGTCGTCGCACCGGCCGATGGGATCGAGGTCGACCTCGGCCGCCGCGACTTCACGATCAACGCGATGGCGATCCCGCTCGCCGGCGAGCCGCGGGTGATCGACCCCTACCGCGGCAGGGGGGACCTCGAGCGGGGGGCTCTCCGCGTCCTGCACCCGCGCTCCTTCGAGGACGACCCGACCCGAGCGCTCCGTGCCGCCCGCTACGCGGCCCGCTTCGACTTCGAGCTCGAGCCGGAGACCGCCCGGCTCCTGCGCGGGACCGACCTGACGACGGTCTCGGCTGACCGCCGTCGCGCCGAGCTGGAGCGGCTCGCCGCCGAAGGCAGCGCCTGCCAGGGCTTCGAACGACTCGATGAGTGGGGCATGGTCGACCTGCGCGAGAACGGGCTCGAGCTGGTGCGGGCGGTCGACGACCTGCTGCAGCGCGAGCACTGGGCCGAGTTCGTCCCGCGCGAGGAGGCGATGCTGGCCGCCGCCCTCGGCCCGCCGGGGGGCGAGGAGCTGCTGGCCTCGATGTGGCCGCCACGGCCGGGGGAGGGGGTCGAGGTCGCGGGCGGGCGCGACCCGGTCGAGCTGGTCCTGGCCCGGGCCATGGGGGCGGACTGGATCGAGCAGTACCTGACCGCCTGGCGCCAGGTCGAGCTGGAGATCGGCGGCGACGATCTGATCGCCGCTGGCGTCCCGCAGGGGCCCGCCGTCGGCCGCGGCCTGCGAGCCGCGAGGCGGCGCAAGCTGGAAGGGGAGATCGCGGGGCGGGAGGCCGAGCTGGAGGCGGCGTTGGAGGCCGCGCGAGCCGGCTGACGCCCTCCCTTCTGATTGCCTACCGGGATGGAGTGGCGCGAAGACGATGGCGTGCGCTGGCTGCGAGCGGAGCTCGACGGCGCCTGCGCGGCGTTCTCCACCCGCCTCGGCGGCGTCAGCGAACCGCCGTTCGACAGCCTCAACCTCGGCCTTCTCACCGACGACGAGGAAGAGAACGTGATCGAGAACCGCCGCCGCCTCGCCGCGGTCCTGGGCTTCGAACCCGACCAGATCGTCTTCGCCCGCCAAGTCCACGGCACCGACCTGATCGAGCATCCCTCCGACATCGTTTCCACCATTGTCCCCCCTCTAGGAAGGAAAAGGGTGGAAACGATGCCCGCGGCGGACGGGCACGTCGTTCGCGAGTCGGGGCTGGCGCCGCTGGTCTTCGTGGCCGACTGCCTGCCGGTCGCCCTTGCGGGGCCCCGGGGGGTGGCGATGGTCCACGCGGGGTGGCGCGGCCTCGCCGGCGGGATCCTCGCCGCCGGTGCCGAGGCGGTAGGGGCGACCTCGGCGGCGATCGGACCCGGGATCGGCCCCTGCTGCTACGAGGTCGGCGAGGAGGTCCTGGAGGCGTTCTCCGGGCTCGGCGAGGGGATCGCCAAGGGGCGGACGCTCGACCTGCCGGAGGTGGCGCGGCGGCAGCTGGCGCTGGCGGGAGTGGAGCGGGTCGAGTCGGCCGGGCTTTGCAGCAGCTGCGAGGAGCAGCTCTTCTTCTCCCACCGGCGCGACGAGGGACGCACCGGCCGCCAGGGCGGTCTTGCCTGGATCGAGGCTTGAGATGGCGGCGCTGATCCACGGTATCGACGCCGCCACCGTCAGGGCCAACCTGGAAGAGGCGAGGGCCGTCGCCGGGCCGGGGACCGAGATCCTCGTCGCCACCAAGTACGTGCCGTTGGAGGAGATGGGGACGCTGGCCGAGGCGGGGGTCGATCTGGTCGGCGAGAACCGCCAGCAGGATCTCGCCGCCAAGCACGAGCGCTGGGGCGACGTTTTCGCCTGGGACTTCATCGGCAACCTACAGAGCCGCAAGGTCAAGCAGGTTCTGCCGCTGTGCCGCCTGATCCACTCGGTCGCGACCGACTCGGTCCTCGTCCAGCTCGAGAAGCACGCCGAGCCCGGGACCGAGGTCCTGGTCGAGGTCAACCTCTCCGGCGAGGAGGGCAAGGGCGGGGTGGAGCCGGGGGCGCTGGGGGATTTCATCTCCCGCTGTCCCGTCGCCGTCGCCGGGCTGATGACGATGCCGCCCTTCAGCCCCGACCCCGAGCATTCGCGGCCCTACTTCGTCCGCCTCGCGGAGCTCGCCGCCGAGCACGGCCTGCGGCATCTCTCGATGGGGACCTCGCAGGATTGGCGGGTCGCGGTCGAGGAGGGAGCGACGATCATCCGCCTCGGACACGCGCTGTTCGTGTGATTTCGCCCGAAATCTGGGAATAATCTGTAAAGGAGTCGGCCCCCCGAGGCCGAAACAACGCGACAGATGGCCCTACGGGACACTTGGCATAGAGCGCTTGTCTACTTCGGCTTGGCCGAGGATCACGACTACGGCCCCGAATACGAGGAAGACTTCGAGCCCGAGACCGGGACCGAAGAAGCCTTTGAAGGCGGTCGCGGTGAACGGGGCGAAGGCCGCTCCTCCTCAGTGCGCCGCCTGCCGACCTCGCGCCGGCCACGCCGCGACGAGATCGACGACATCTTCGCCGACGACGAGCCGATCGCCGCCAGCCGCACCCGCACGCTGCGCCCGGTCGGCAACGGCGGCAACGGCGCCGACGTCCAGGTCCACCTGGTGATCCCCCGCAACTTCAACGACGCCCAGCAGGTCGCCGACCAGTTCAAACGCTCGGTCCCGGTGATCCTCAACCTGCAGACCGCCGACCACGAGCTCTCGAAGCGGATGATCGACTTCTGCTCCGGCCTCACCTACGCGCTCGACGGCGGCATGCAGCGGATCGCCGAGAAGATGTTCCTGCTGACGCCGCGGAACGTCGAGGTCTCCGCCGAGGAAAAGGCGAGGCTGATCGACAAGGGGTTCTTCAACCAGTCTTAGGGGTCGCGGGTCTGAGTTCGCAGTTAGGCTCCCGGGCGTGATCGTTGGATTCATTGGCTCGGGGAGCATGGCTGCGGCGATGGCTCGCGGCTGGGCGGGGGAGTTCGAGGAGAAGCTGTTTTCCGACTCGGGATCCGGCCGGGCGCGGGAGCTGGCCGCGCAGATGGGAGGAGAGGCCGCCTCCAATGCCGAGATCTCGCGGCGCGCCGATCTGGTCGTCCTGGCGGTGAAGCCAGACCGGCTGGAGGAGGTGGCGCCGAAACTGCTCGGGGCGCGAGAGGTCGTATCGGTCCTCGCAGTCACCCCACTGGACCGCCTGCGGGCGGCGCTGCCGGGCGCCGAGCACATCCTGCGTGTGATGCCGAACGTCGGGGTGGAGGTCCGCAAAGGCGTCCTCTGCGCGGCTGGGACGGCAACCGACCTGGTCTGGATGAAGATGGCGGTGCTGGGGCTGATCGTCGAGATCGACGAGGCCGACTTCGACGCGGCGACCGCGGTGATGGGCTGCTCCCCCGCCTACCTGGCGCTGGCGGCGGAGGCGATCGCCGAGGCCGGCGTCGCCGACGGCCTCGAGCCGGAGCTGGCGCGGCGGCTGGTGACGGAGACCGCTGTCGGCACCGCGGAGCTGCTGCGCCGCCACGACCCCGCTGGCCTGCGCCGGGCCGTCGCCTCGCCCGGCGGCAGCACCGAGCGGGGACTGGAGGCGCTCGAGAGAGAGGGTGCCCGGCGTGCCTTCGCGGCCGCGGTGGAGGCCTCGCTGGAGCGGATGCGGGAATGACGATGCCGTTGGCCCTCAACCGCGGCGACCTCGCCGACTACGTCAGCGCCCTGATCGTCGTCTACGTGATCCTCATCTTCATCCGGATCGTCGCTTCCTTCGTCCCCCGCATGCCCTACAACCCCTACCTGCGGGCGGTGCTCGACTTCGCCTTCGAGGTCACCGATCCCTATCTCAACTTCTTCCGCCGCTTCATTCCGCCGCTCGGCGGCGGCGGCTTCGCGCTCGACCTCAGCCCGATGATCGGCCTGCTCCTGCTCTTCGTCGCCTGGCGGGTGCTCGTCGACCTGATCGCAGGGTGAGCGCCGCCGCCCGCGCCTGGGGCCTCGCCGGCGGCCTCTGCGCCCTGGTCGTCGCCGCCGACCAAGCGGCGAAGGCGAAGGTCGAGGCGGATCTGGTCCCGGGCGAGATGGTCGACGTCCTCGGGCCGCTGAAGCTGACCCTCGCCCACAACACCGGCGTCGCCTTCGGGCTCGCCGGCGGCGCCGGCATCGGGCTCGTGCTGGTGACGCTGGGGGCGCTGGCGCTGATCGCCTACCTCTTCAGCCGCAAACCGGAGCGGCCGGGGATGTGGGTGGCGGTGGGGCTGCTCGCCGGAGGGGCTGTGGGGAACCTCGTCGACCGGATCCGCGCCGACGCCGTAACCGACTACGTCGACGTCGGCTCCTGGCCGCCGTTCAACCTCGCCGACGTCGCGATCACCTCCGGCGTCGTCCTCCTCGTCCTGCTCTACCTGCTCGACGCCGAGGCCGAGACGGACGATGGCTGAGCCGCGGCTGCGGGTGGTTCACCTCGACGAGGCGCTGGCGGTCGTCGAGAAGCCCGCCGGCCTCGTGGTCCACCCGGCGCCCTCGCACCGGGGCCCGACCCTGGTCGACGAGCTGGCCGAGATCCTCGGGGGAGGCGCCGATCCCGAGCGGCCGGGGATCGTGCACCGGCTCGACAAGGGGACCAGCGGCCTGCTCGTGGTCGCCCGGGACGACGAGACCCACGCGGCGCTGCAGCGGCAGGTCCGCGACCGCGAGGTCGAACGGGTCTACCTGGCCCTCGCCGGCGGCCGCCTCGCCTCGCGCACCGGCACGATCGACGCCCCGATCGGCCGCGCCTCCCGACAGCGACATCGGATGGCGGTCTCCGGAGCCGCCTCTCGCCAGGCACGGACCCACTTCACCGTGCTGGAGCTGCTGCCGCGGGAGACCTACCTGGAGGCGCGGCTGGAGACCGGTCGCACCCACCAGATCCGGGCCCACTTCGCCGCGATCGGCCACCCGCTGACCGGCGACACTACCTACGGCGGCGCCTCCCGCTACGGCCTCGGGCGCCAGTTCCTCCACGCCCACCGGCTCTCCTTCCAGCACCCCCGCAGCGGCGAGCGGCTGAGCTTCTCCTCGGCCCTGCCCGACGACCTCGAGGAGGCGCTGGAGGCGGCCCACGCCGAGTAGCCCGGCCTCTCTACAATCGGCGCTTCAAATCCAACCCTCGCCCGCCGGCGAACCGGATCCTGCCTGGCCACCACCAGGTCCCCGGGGAGCAGGACGAGGAGCTTCACCCAAACAAGGAGAATCAATGCCTGAGGCAGAACTCAAAGAGCTGCTGGAGGCCGGAGTCCACTTCGGCCACCAGACCCGCCGCTGGAACCCGAACATGCGCCGCTTCATCTTCGGCGAGCTGGACGGGATCCACATCATCGACCTGCTGCAGACCGAGGCGCTGCTGGAGAACGCCCGCAAATTCGCCGGCGAGCTCGCCACCGGAGGCGGCACCGTCCTCTTCGTCGGCACGAAGAAGCAGGCGCGCGACACGGTCCAGGAATGGGCCGACCGCTGCAAGATGCCCTACGTCAACAAGCGCTGGCTCGGCGGCCTGCTGACCAACTTCAACACGATGTCGGGCCGGATCTCCCGCCTGCACGAGCTCACGAACTGGAAAGAGGAAGGCAAACTCGACCTCTTGCCGACGAAGGAGCGGATGGGGATGGAGGCCGAACTCGCCAAGCTCGAGTTCAACCTCGGCGGCGTCCGCGACATGGACCGCCTGCCCGACGCCGTCTTCGTCGCTGACCTCAAAACCGAGGAGATCGCGGTCAACGAGGCAGCGCGCCTGCGGATCCCGATCATCGGCCTGGTCGACACCAACTGCGACCCGACCCCGGTCGACTACGTGATCCCCGGCAACGACGACGCGATTCGCTCCTGCCAGCTGGTCATCGGCACGATCGGCAAAGCCGTCGAGGACGGCTCCAGCTCCTGGCGAGTGCAGGAGGAGAAACGGATCGCCGAAGAGATGGAGCGCCGCAAAAAAGACGAGGAAGAGCGGAAAAAACGCGAGGAGGAAGAGAAAGCCCGCGTCGAAGCCGAGGAAGCGAAAAAAGCTGCCGAGGAAGCTCAGAAAGCGGCCCAGGCAACTGCGGCCGCGCAGCAGAAAGCGCAGCAGGTCCAGGGGCAGGCGCCGAAACAACAGCAGCAGGGACAAGGCGCTGGGGGTGCGGGACCTGTCTCCGATGCGACCCCCTCGCAAAAAGGCGAGGGTGCCGCATCGTCGCCGCCCGCGGCAGAGGCGGCTGAGGAGAAACCCGCTTTCACGGTCGCCGGCGAGCAGCCCGCGACCGAGGACGCGAAACCTTCCGAGGAGCAGCCGCCGGCACCGCCGACCGAGAGCGCCGAGGCCGCCGAGAGCACCGAGGGCGAGAAAGCCGAGGAGTCGAAATGAGCATCACTGCTGCTGACGTGAAGGCGCTCCGGGATCGAACCGGGGCGGCGATGATGGACGCGAAATCGGCGCTGGTCGAGGCCGACGGAGACGTCGAGCGCGCGGTCGAGCTGCTGCGGGTGAAGGGGCAGGCCTCCGCCGCCAAGCGCGAAGGCCGCGGCACCAACGAGGGCGTCGTCGCCTCCTACATCCACGCCAACGACAAGGTCGGCGCGATGGTCGAAGTCCAGTGCGAGACCGACTTCGTCGCCCGCAACGAGGAGTTCCGCGTCTTCGCCTACCAGGTCGCCCTGCACGCGGCCGCGACCGCGCCGCAGTACGTCTCGACGAACGAAATCGACGAGTCCGAGCGCGAGGCCGAACGGAAGGTCTTCGAGGAGAAGGCGCGGGAAGAAGGCAAGCCCGACAACGTCGTCGAGAAAATCGTCGAGGGTCAGCTGAGCAAGTGGGCGAGCGAAGTCGCCCTGCTCGACCAGACCCACGTCAACGCCGAGAAGCACGAGGGCAAGACGATCGAGGAGCTGCGTCAGGAGCTGGCGGCGAAAACGGGCGAGAACATCCAGATCGCCCGCTTCTCCTACTTCCGCGTCGGCGAATAGAGTCACCTCCAGTGACCGACCCCGCCGAACCTCGTTTCGGGCGCATCCTGCTGAAGCTCTCCGGCGAGGCCCTGATGGGCAGCCAGGAGTTCGGCACCGACGCCGCCGAGGTAGACCGGATCGCCAAGCAGGTGGCGGCGGTCCGCGAGCGCGGGGTGGAGGTGGCGATCGTGGTCGGCGCCGGCAACATCTACCGCGGCCTCGACGGGGCGGCGAGCGGGATGGACCGCGCTACCGGCGACTACATGGGGATGCTGGCGACGGTGCTCAACTCGCTGACGCTGCAGGACGCGCTGGAGCGCGAACAGCAGCACACGCGGGTGATGTCGGCGATCGAAGTGCAGGAGGTCGCTGAGCCCTACATCCGCCGCCGGGCGATGCGCCACCTGGAGAAGGGCCGGATCGTGATCTTCGCCGCCGGCACCGGCAACCCGTTCTTCACCACCGACACCGCGGCGGCGCTGCGAGCGCTGGAGATCCACGCGGAGGCGATCTTGATGGCGAAGAACGGGGTGGAGGGAGTCTTCGACTCCGACCCGGCGATCAACCCGGAGGCGAAGTTCATCCCCGCGATCACCCACCGCGAGGCGATCGAGCAGGGCCTGCGGGTGATGGACTCGACCGCTCTGTCCCTCTGCATGGACAACGACCTGCCGATCTACGTCTTCAACATGGGCGACGAGGGCAACATAGATAGGATCGTTTGCGGCGAAAAAGTGGGGACGCTGGTCTCGAGCTCCCCCGCCGATTGACGAGGACGGGAACCTGTGGAGCTGATCGACGAACTGCTTGCGGACGCCAAGGGGCGGATGGCCAAATCGGTCGACTCCAGCCGCGGCGAGCTCGCCACCGTCCGCACCGGCCGCGCCTCGCCCCACCTGCTCGACCGGATCACGGTCGACTACTACGGCAACCCGACGCCGCTGAAGCAGCTGGCCAACGTCGCTGCTTCAGATGCCCGCCTGCTGACGGTGACCCCGTTCGACAAGAGCGCGCTGGGGGCGATCGAGAAATCGATCCAGGAGTCCGACGTCGGCCTCACCCCGAGCAACGACGGCAACCTGATCCGGCTGCAGATCCCGGAGATGACCGAGGAGCGGCGACGGGAGATGGTGAAAGTCGTCCACGGGGTCGCCGAGGAAGGCCGGGTGGCGATCCGCAACGTCCGCCGCGACATCATGAGCGACCTGCGCGAGCTGAAGAAGGAGGGCGAAGCGGGCGAGGACGACGAGCGCCGCGCCGAGGCCGCCCTGCAGAAACAGACCGACGAGGCGATCGCCGAGATCGATTCCCTGCTCAAAGGCAAGGAAGAAGAGATCCTCGAAGTGTGAGACCGCTGCAAACCGGCGCATCTCGGGGTCCTCGGTCGGTCGGCTTGGTCACGCACAACAGTGCGCTCCCTGCGCCTTCCTCCCTGCGTCCCCCGACCTGCTTGGTTTTCGCGGTCTCACAAGCGCACTGATGACCGCAGCCAAGTACGTAGCGATCATCACCGACGGCAACGGCCGCTGGGCGAGCCAGCGGGGGCTGCCGACGGTCGACGGCCACCGGGCCGGCGCCGACACCCTGAAGGCTCGGCTGCGGGACGCGGCCGAGCTGGGGATCGAGGAGCTGACCGTCTACTCGTTCTCGACCGAGAACTGGAGCCGGCCCGAGGAGGAGGTGCGGGGGCTGCTGGAGATGATGGGCGAGCGAATCGGCTCCGAAACCCCGGAGCTGAGGGACGAAGGCGTCCGCATGCGCTACATCGGCCGCCGCGAGGGCCTCGATCCCGCCCTGGTCGAGCGGATGCGGTGGTCGGAAGAGGAGACCGCGGCGAACGAGCGCATCGTCCTCTACGTCGCCTTCAACTACGGCGGCCGGGCCGAGATCCTCGACGCAGCGCGGCGCTTCGACGGCGAGACCGAGGAGGAGTTCCACCGGCTGCTCTACGCCCCGGAGATGCACGACCCCGACCTCCTGATCCGGACCAGCGGCGAGCAGCGACTTTCCAACTACCTGCTCTGGCAGTGCGCCTACTCCGAGCTCGTCTTCCGCGACGAGCTCTGGCCGGACTTCGGCCGCTCGGCGCTGGAGGCCTGCCTGCGCGAGTACGAGACGCGACAGCGCCGCTTCGGGAGCCGAGCGTGAAAATCGACCTCTTCGACGACGACGAGCTGTTCGACGACGAGCCGCCGCTCCCGCGCGAGCGACCCCCGCGCGAGCCGAAGCGGAAGCGTCGCCGCGGGGGCGGCAGCGGCGAGACCGCGAAGCGGATCATCGTGGCGCTGCCCTGGATCCTCTTCGCGATCGCGATCACGGTCGCCGGCGGAGTCGTCTTCGCCGCGGCGATGGTCGCGATCGGCGTCGTCGCCCTGCGCGAGTTCTCCCAGATGGCGGAGCGCTACCGGCCGCTTGTCGTCCCCGCCTACGTCAGCGTCGCGGCGCTGATCATCGGCGCCGAGTTCGGCACCGCCTTCAACGTCCTCTACGTCCTCGCCGGCGCCTTCGTGTTGATCTTCGCCTTCGCTGCCCGGGCCCAGCGAGGCGAAGGGGCGACCGTTTCGATGGGGGTGACCCTGCTGGGCGTGGTCTGGATCGGGATCCCGCTCGCCCACGCGGTCCTGCTGCGCGAGCTTCCCGACCATGGCGCGGCGCTACTGATCGACGTCCTCGTCGGCACCTTCGTGGCCGACACCGCCGCCTATGCCACCGGTCGCATGTTCGGCAGCCACAAGATCGCCCCCAACCTCTCGCCGAACAAGACCGTCGAGGGCCTCGTCGGCGGCTTCGTGATCGGGACGATGGGCTTCTGGTTCGCCGGCCTCTACCAGGACTGGCTCTCCGGCGTGGACGCGCTGATGATCGGTGCCGCCGTCGCCGCCGTCGCCCCGATCGGCGACCTCTTCGAGTCGATGCTGAAGCGCGACCTCGGCACCAAGGATACCGGCACCCTCTTCGGCCCCCACGGCGGCCTCCTCGACCGCCTCGACGCCGCCCTGTTCACGATCGTCGTCGGCTACTACCTCGCGGTCGCGGTCGTCTACTGATGGCGAACGACGACTGGCGCCTGCAGGTCGACTTCGTCGCTGAAAGCCATGCCGACGCCTTGCACGACAGGCTCGACGCACGGGAGCTCGAGCATGATCTCGACGAAGCGTTCCACGATCGCGTGATCGTCTCCCGCAACGAGACGACGATCTTCCTCTACGCCGGGAACCGGGAGCAGGCGGAGAAGGCGCGAGGCTTGGTCGAACGCCTTGCGGAGGAGAACGAGGAGGAGGTGAGGGTCGACTTCACGCGCTGGCATCCGATCGCCCTCGAGTGGCGGCCCGCCGACGAGCCGTTGCCGCAGGACGCCGAGGAGAGAGCCGCGGAGCACCAAGCAAAGATCGCCGGGGAACGCAAGGAGACCGAGGAGCAGGGGTACCCCCCATACGAGGTGCGGATCGACCTTCCCTCCCACGGCGAGGCCGAGGAATTCGCTGACCGAATCCGCTCCGAGGGCCTACCGGTCGCCCACCGCTGGAAGTACGTGCTGGTCGGCGCCGCCGACGAAGACGCCGCCAAGGAACTGGCTGAACGGATCCGCGGCGAGGCGCCCACGGGCAGCCAAATCTCCGTCGAGGGAACCTTCAAGGAGATCGCCGACGACCTCCGAAATCCCTTCGCCTTTCTCGGCGGCCTGGGCGGATAGACCGCGAGACCGCAAAAACCCTCCTCCAGGAAGAGTTTTTGCGGTCTCGCGGTCAAGGTGGTTGCCTCCCTATCCTCTGTCAGGCATGAAGAAGGTCCTCGTGCTCGGGTCGACCGGGTCCATCGGAACGCAGGCGCTCGAGGTGATCGGGGCCTCGCAGGAGCTGCAGGCTGTGGGCCTGGCGGCCGGCTCTGGATGGGAGACGACGGTCGCGCAGGCGCGCGAGCACGGGGTGCCGGTGGTCGCACTTGCCAATCCCGAGGCGGCCGAGCGGGCAAGCGGAGCCTGGAGCGGGCGGGTGCTCGCCGGCGAGGAGGGGGTGCGGGAGCTGATCGCGACGAGCGAGCCGGACCTCGTCCTCAACGCGATCGTCGGCGCCGCCGGCCTCGGCTCGACGATCGTCGCTCTCAGCGAGGGGATCGACGTCGCCCTCGCCAACAAGGAGAGCCTCGTGCTCGGCGGCGAGCTGGTGATGGCGCTGGCCGAGGCGACGGGGGCGCGGCTGCTGCCGGTCGACTCCGAGCACTCGGCGCTGTTCCAGCTGATCGGAGGCGAGGCGCCGGGGACGGTGGAGCGCTTGGTCCTGACCGCTTCCGGCGGCCCCTTCCGCGGCCGCGAGGACCTCTCCGGGGTCAGTGTCGCCGACGCGCTTGCCCACCCCACCTGGCGGATGGGAGGGAGAATCACGATCGACTCGGCGACGTTGATGAACAAGGGCTTCGAGGCGATCGAGGCCCATCACCTCTTCGCGGTCCCCTACGAGCGAATCGAGGTCGTCGTCCACCCGCAGTCCTTGGTCCACTCGCTGATCCACCTCGTCGACGGCTCCTCGCTGGCCCACCTCGGGTATCCCGACATGCGGGTGCCGATCTCCTACGCGCTCAACTATCCGGAGCGCGCCGGCGTCGACGTGCCGCGGCTCGACCTCGCCGCCGCCGGCTCGCTCACCTTCGAGGAGCCCGACCTCGAGACCTTCGCCTGCCTGCGGCTGGCGCTGGAGGCGGGCGCGGCCGGGGGAACGGCTCCCTGCGTCCTCAACGCCGCCGACGAGGTCGCGGTCGCCGCCTTCCTCGCCGAGCGGATTCCCTTCACCGGCATCCCGGCCGTGATCGAGCGGGTGCTGGAGGAAATGCCGGCGCGGCCGGTGACCCACTTCGACGACCTCTTCGCCGCCGACGCCGAGGCGCGCAGGCGCAGCGAGGAGCAGGTCAGGGGGTTGGCGCCGGCATGAGCTGGTTCTGGGTCTTCGTCGGCTTCTGCCTGCTGATCGTCCTCCACGAGGCGGGGCACTTCTTCGCCGCCAAGGCGACGGGGATGCGGGTCGAGCGCTTCTTCCTCTTCTTCGGGCCGACGATCTGGTCGGTCAAGCGGGGGGAGACCGAGTACGGGGTGAAAGCGATTCCGCTCGGCGGCTACGTGAAAATCACCGGGATGAACCCGGAGGAGGACGTTCCTCCGGAGGTGGCGCACCGCTCCTACCACCGCCAGAAGGTCTGGAAGCGGATCGTCGTCGTCGCCGCGGGGCCGGCGGTGAACATCGTCCTCGCCTTCGCGATCCTCTTCGGCGTCTACTGGGTCAACGGCCACGAACAGATCGACCAGAGCGTGGGCGAAGTGCGGCAGGGCAGTCCTGCCGCGAAGGTGCTGAAGCCGGGCGACCAAATCGTCGCCGTCGACGGCAATCGCTATCCCGGGCTCGACACCGAAGAGCGGCTGATCAGGTTCGGAAAGGTCGTCGGCTCCCACGAATGCAAGGGCAAGCAGGTGGACGGCTGCGCTGCGGCGGCGCCGGTGGAGCTGCAGGTCCGCCGCGACGGCGAGCTGATGACGATCTCGGTCCGGCCCCGGTATGACGCCAAAGCGAAGCGGGCGTTGGTCGGCTTTTCCTACGGCGGGGAACGGATCGAGGTCGGCCCTGGCACCGCTGCCAAGGAAGCCGGCGACGCGATCTGGGAAGTCGCCACCGGCACCGTCCACGTCTTCACCCACCTCTTCGAAGCCGAAGAGCGCAAGCAGGTCTCCGGCGTGGTCGGGATCAGCGACGTCGGCCACCAGGTGATCGAAAAGGGCCTCGAGCGGGCACTGCTCCTGCTCGCCCTCGTCAGCCTCTCGCTCGGCCTCGTCAACCTGCTGCCGATCCTGCCCCTCGACGGCGGTCACATCTTCTGGGCCGTGGTCGAGAAGCTGCGCGGCCGCCCGGTCTCGCTGCGAGTGATGGAGCGGGCGACGATGGTCGGCATCGCGATCGTCCTCATGTTCTTCTTCCTCGGCCTCTCCAACGACATCGGCAGGATCACCGGCGAAGGCTTCGAAGTCCGTTAGTGAGCCGACGCCTGCGGCGCCAGCCGGTCGTTCGGGCTCAATAGACTCCAGATATGGCTTCCAAACGCCAAATCTTCGTTGGCAACGTGCCGATCGGCGGCGGCGCGCCGGTCGCTGTGCAGACGATGACCAAGACCGAGACCGCGAACCTGGCGGCGACGATGGAGCAGATCCGCAAGGTCGCCGACGCCGGAGCCGACCTGGTCCGCTGCGCGGTGCCGCGCGAGCAGGACGCCGAGGCGCTGAAGACGATCGTCAAGGAATCGCCGATCCCGGTGATCGCCGACATCCACTTCAACCACACGCTGGCGCTGAAAGCGATCGACGCCGGCGCCCACTGCATCCGCCTCAACCCGGGCAACATCGGCGGCCGCGACAAAGTCGCCGAGGTGGCGGCGAGGGCCAACGCCGCCGGGGTGCCGATGCGGATCGGGGTCAACTCCGGCTCCCTGCCCAAGCACCTGCACGAGCTCGAGCGCACCTCTCCGGTCGAGGCGCTGGTCGCTGCCGCGATCGAGTTCGTCGAGCTGATGGAGGGCCTCGACTTCGAGAACTTCAAGGTCTCGATCAAGTCGACCAACGTCCCGTACACGATCGCCGCCAACCGACTGCTTTCCGAGAAGATTGCCTACCCGCTGCACCTCGGCGTCACCGAGGCGGGGACGAAATGGGGCGGCTCGCTGAAAAGCGCGGTCGGCCTCGGGACCCTGCTCGCCGACGGCATCGGCGACACGATCCGGATCAGCCTCTCCACCTTCCACGCCGAGGAGGAGGTCAAGGTCGCCTGGGAGATCCTCAAGGCCCTGCAGCTGCGCGAGCGCGGCCCGGTCCTGATCGCCTGCCCGACCTGCGGCCGTCTCCAGTTCGACATGGACTCGGTCGTCGCCGAAATCGAGAAGCGCCTGGAGTCCTATGCCGAGCCGGTCGAGGTCGCCGTCCTCGGCTGCGCCGTCAACGGCATCGGCGAGGCCAGCCACGCCGACTTCGGCATCGCCGGCGCCAAGAACGAGGGCCTGATCTTCGCCGGCGGCAAGCCGCTGCGGAAGGTCCCGCAGGAGAAGCTCGTCGACACCCTCTTCGAAGAGATCGACAAGTCCCTGCAGCGCGGCACCGTCGAGTTCGACGAGGCCGAGTCCCGCGAGGGTGCCGAGTGGGTCGCCAACATCGAGCGCGAAAACGCCGGCGATCTCACCCCCGAGAAGATCGCCGCGATGGAGGCCGAAGCCGTCGAGCGCGGCGAGTCCGACAAAGTCCTCCTCGACGAGGAGGCCTCGCCCACGGCTGGACGTAGGTTCACGCGGGCATAGCGAGTAGGTTTCGCGGCGTGAGCCGCCTCAGCCAGACCTTCCTCCCGACCCTCAAGGACCCGCCCGCGGACGCGGAGGCGATCTCGCACAAGCTGATGGTGCGGGCCGGGCTGATCCGGCAGCTGGGGGCTGGGCTGTGGACCTATCTGCCGGCCGGGTGGCGGGTGCAGCGGAAGGTCCAGGAGGTGATCCGCGAGGAGATGGAGGGGATCGGCTGCCAGGAGATGCTGATGCCGGTGCTGCAGCCCTCCGAAGCCTGGGAGAAGAGCGGGCGCTACTCGATCCAGGAGCTGTTCAAGCTCGAGGACCGCAAGGGGTCGCCGCTGGTGCTGGCGATGACGCACGAGGAGGCGGTTACTTACCACGTGGCCCGGGAGGTGCGCTCCTACCGCGACCTGCCGCTGATGGTCTTCCACCTGCAGACGAAGGAGCGCGACGAGCCGCGGCCGCGAGCCGGGGTGCTGCGCACGCGCGAGTTCACGATGAAGGACGCCTACTCCTTCGACCGCGACGAGGAGGGGCTGGCGCGCTCCTACGACCTGCAGGCCGGCGCCTACGAACGGATCCTCGACCGCTGCGACCTGCGCTGGTACCGGGTCGAGTCCGACGTCGGGATGATGGGCGGCTCCGGCGCCGACGAGTACATGGCGCCCTGCCCCGCCGGCGAGAACGAGGTGGCGCTGGCGCCGGGATACGCCGCCAACGTCGAGGTGGCGAGCGCCGAGCCGCAGCCGGTCGAGCTGCCGGCGCCGCTCGACGCGCCCGAGGAGGTGGCCACGCCCGGCCTGACCAAGGTCGAGGAGGTGGCCGGCCACTTGGGTCTGCCGACCGGCGCCTTCATCAAGACCCTGCCGATCGTCGTCGAGGGCCGCGGCTTGGTCCTGGTCCTCCTGCGTGGCGACCACCGCCTCAACGAGATCAAGCTTCGCAACGGGATGAAGACCGACTTCCGCCAGGCGAGCGCGGAGGAGATCGAGGAGCAGCTCGGCCCGGTCGGGTACCTCGGCCCGGTCGGCAGCGGCCTGCCGATCATCGTCGACGAGGCGCTGACGGGCAACTCCTATGTCACCGGCGCCAACAAGCCCGACACCCACCTGCGCGGCGTCGACCCCTCGCGGGACTTCGAGGCCTACGCGATGGACGTGCGCACGGTCGAGGCCGGCGACACCGCCCCCGGCGGCGGCACGATCGAGATCGAGACGGCGATCGAGGTCGGCAACATCTTCAAGCTCGGCACCCGCTACTCGGAGCCGCTCGGCGCCACCTACCTCGACGAGAACGGTGCCGAACACCCGATCGTCATGGGCTCCTACGGGATCGGCCCGGCCCGGATCGTCGCCGCCTCGATCGAGCAGCGCGCCGACGAGAACGGGATCGCCTGGCCGCCGTCGCTGGCGCCCTGGCAGGTCCACCTGGTCTCGCTGGCGAAGGCGGGGGAGCCCGAGCGCGAAACCGCCGACACGATCTACGAGGAGCTGCGGACGGCCGGCGCCGAGGTCCTCTACGACGACCGCGATGCCGGACCGGGGGAGAAGCTGACCGACGCCGAGCTGCTCGGCTGTCCGCTGCGGATCGTCGCCGGCCGTCGCGGCCTCGCCGAAGGCGTAGTCGAGGCGAGCGAGCGCGCTTCCGGCGCCGAGCACAAGCTGCCGGTGGAGGGCGCCGCTGCGGGTGCGCTGGAGCTGCTCGGCGGCCTCGGTCGCTCCGATGGCTAGCCGCGACCCCTTCGGTCGCGGCCGGATGCGCCGCCTCTTCGGCCTCGACCGCAGCGCGCCGCCGCCGCGCCAGACCCGCAAGGGGGAGCCGCTGCGCCCCTGGACGATCCCCAACGCGGTCGGCTACCTGCGCCTGGCGGCGCTGCCGGTCTTCCTCGTCCTCGCCTACAACACCGACGACGGCACTTCCGTTCTCTCGGCGATGGTCTTCTGGGCGATCGCCGCCGGCGACTACCTCGACGGCATCCTCGCCCGCGTCACCGGCCAATACAGCCGCCTCGGGGCGCTGCTCGATCCGCTCGTCGACCGGCTGACGATCCTCGCCGGCGCCGTCGTCTGCTGGAGCTTCGAGCTGCTGCCGCGCTGGGCGCTGGCGCTGCTGGCCCTGCGGGAGCTGTCGATGCTGATCCTCGCGCAGTATGGGCTGCGCCACGGCGTTGACATCGCGGTCAACTGGCCCGGCCGCATCTCCGTCTTCCCGATCATGGGTGGGATCTTCCTCGCCCTGCTCGCCCCCGGCTGGGTAGCGACGGCGCTATTGATCTGGGGCCTGGCGATGGCGATTCTCGCCACGGCGCTCTACGCGCGGACGGGCATCCGTGCGGTCCGCGACGGCCGAGCCGCAAGCTGACGCCCAGCTTCGCCGAACCTTCAACCTAGGGTTGAACCTTGGTTGGAGAGGCAGCTATGATCGGCACCCGCGCAAACGGAGGCGACGCCTCCTCGAGTTAGGAGCACGATGGAGGAGACCTTTCCCGATCTCGGATCCCTCAGCGACAAGGAGCTGAAGGACATGATCGACAACCTGACGGCCGAGGAGAACGAGATCTCCTACAAGCGTCGCGTCCTGCACGGCAAGATCGACATCCTGCGCGCGGAGCTGGTCAACCGCCTGCGCCACAAACGCGAGGCCGGCGAGTCGATGATCTCCGGCGACGACGTCGAGCAGCTGACCAAGATCCTCGCGGGGGAGACGCCGGCGCCGACCGAGGACGACCCCGCCGCCTGAGCGGCACCCGCCATGGCCGTCCACTGTCCCGAGTGCGGGTTCGCGAACCCCGAGGGGGCCAACTACTGCCAGAAGTGCGGCGCCTACCTTGGCGGCCCGAAAGAGGCCGGCGACGACCCGACGACGATGACCTACCGGGTCGACGAGACCGGCGAGATGACGCCGGTCGACATCGACGAGGTGGTCTCCGAGAGCGGCGCCGCGCTGGTGATCCGTGCCGGCGGCGGCCGCGCCGGGGAGAGCTTCAGCGTCTCCGAGGAGCGGGTCAGCATCGGCCGCAGCCCCGACGCCGGCGTCTTCCTCGACGACGTCACCGTCTCCCGCAACCACGCGCTGCTGGTCCGCCGCCGCGACGGCCTCTACATCGACGACCTCGGCTCGCTCAATGGCACCTACGTGAACCGGCGCCGGATCGAGTCCCACCGGCTCGCCGACGGCGACGAGATCCAGGTCGGCAAGTACAAGCTGAGCTACCTGGAGCGTTAGATGCCTGCCTCCCCGCCCCCGCACGCCTGGATGACGCCCGTGGTACTGCGCATACCTTCGTCCTCGGGCTTGCCTTTGGCTCCACCAAAGGCTGCGCCCTGCATCCTTGGTCTGCTTGGCCACGGACGCCCCCAGTCGCACGCGGCCAGGAAGGCAGGCATCTCATGACGGTGTCCTCCGGACAGCCGACCCGCGCCGCCGAGACGGGCAGTAGGCCGCGCAAGGCGCTGACGATCGGCGCCGTCTGCAAAATCCTCCAGAGCGAATTCGACGACGTCTCGATCTCGAAGATCCGCTACCTCGAGGACCAGAAGCTGCTCAACCCGCGCCGCACCTCGGGCGGCTACCGCCTCTACAGCCAGTCCGACGTCGAACGGCTGCGGACGATCCTGCGCCTGCAGCGCGACGAGTTCCTGCCGCTGCGGGTGATCCGCCAGGAGCTCGCTTCCGGCGGCGACCTCGTCCTCGGCGACGGCGAGCGCAAGCCGGCGGCGGGGGCGGTGCGGCGGGCGATCCTCGTCGACACCTCGCGCGCCTACCTCTCGCTGGAGGAGATCGTCGAGGAGACCGGGGCGCGGGAGGAGCTGATCTCCGAGCTCGAGAACTTCGGGATCGTGCAGCCGGAGAAACGCGAGGGGAAGACGGTCTACGACGAGACCGACCGCGAGATCATCCGTGCCGCCAACGAGCTCTCCCGGGTCGGGGTCGGCGCCCGCAACCTCCGCGTCTTCCGCTCCTCCGCCGACCGCGAGGCGAACCTGCTGGAAGCGCTGCTGGGCCCGTCGCTGCGCTCGCGCAACCCCGAGCGCCGCAAGGAGGCGCTGGAAAGCCTGGAAAGCCTGGCGGCGACGGTCTCGCACCTGAAGCACCTGCTGCTCGTACGCGACCTGCGCCGTCTCGCCGGCGAATAGCCGGCTCCTGTGGCCCGCGCCACCCGCACGCGCACCGTCGAGGCGCCGCTCGGCGACGTCTGGAAGCTCGTCTCCGACCCTTACAACTTGCCGCGCTGGTGGCCGCGGACGGCGCGGGTGGAGAACGTCGACCTCAAGCCCGGGGGGAAGCGCACGCAGTGGACCAAGGTCCTGCAGACCGGCGAGGGAAGGAGCGTCAGGGCCGACTTCCGCTGTGTCAGCTCCACGGAGGGCGAGCGCTATGCATGGGAGCAGGACCTCGTCGGCACCCCCTTCGAGCGGCACCTGAAAGCGCTGCGGGTCGAGGTGGGCCTGCGCGAGCGCGACGGCGGCACCGAGGTGAGCCTGACGGAGGAGCAGTCGCTGAAGGGGATGTCGAAGCTCGGCTCGCCGCTGATGCGCCGCGCCCGCGGCGCGGTCCTAGAAGAAGCCCTCGACGCGATCGAGAAGGCGCTTTAGTGAACCTATGGTTGACAAAGTCGCCTCGGGGCCAGCGGTGAACGCGCCGCGGCGGGACGCGAAGTGGTGGGGGTGGGGCGACCCCGCGGTCGAACCGGCCCTCGACGACGAGGCGCTCGGGGTGCTGCGAGAGCGGATCGGCGAGCTGGAGCCCTGGCCGCTGGCGCGCGAGCTCGACGAGGTCGAGCTGCCGGCGGCGCAGCCGCTGCCGCGGGCACTGGTCGAGGCGGTGGGGGAGGAGATCGTCTTCACCGGTGCCGAGGACCGCTTGCGCCACGCCGCCGGCCGCGGCTACATCGACCTGGCGCGGCTGCGGAACGGGGCCCTCGCGGCCGCCCCCGATGCCGTCGCGATGCCGGCCGACGCCGAGGCGCTGCGGCGGGCGATCGAGGCCTGCGCGGCCGAGGGGGTCGCGGTCGTTCCCTTCGGCGGCGGCACCAGCGTCGTCGGCGGGGTCGAACCGCTTCGCGGTCCGCACGAGCGCCTGATCAGCCTCGACCTCGGCGCCCTGCGAGAGGTCGAGGTCGACCGTCGCTCGCTGACCGCTCGCCTAGGGGCCGGGCTCCGCGGGCCGGAGGCCGAGGCGGCGCTGGGTCGGGAGGGTCTGACGCTGGGCCACTTCCCGCAGTCCTTCGAGTACGCGACGATCGGCGGCTTCGCCGCCACCCGCTCCGCTGGCCAGGCCTCGAGCGGATACGGCCGCTTCGACGCCCTCGTCAGCTCGGTCCGGCTGCTGACGCCCGTCGGGGAGATCTCGACCCTGGAGACGCCGCACACCGCCGCCGGCCCGGCCCTGCGAGAGCTGGCGATCGGCTCCGAGGGCGTCCTCGGCGTCATCCCGGACGTGACCCTGCGGGTGCGGCCGGCGCCGCCGGTGCGCCGCTACGAGGCCTGGATGGCCGAGAGCTTCGAGGCCGGTTCGGAGATCGTCCGCGGCCTCGCGCAGGGCCCGGGCCTGCCGACCGTGATCCGCGTCTCCGACGAGGAGGAGACCGAGGGGACCCTGGCGCTGTCCGGGCCGCGCGGGCTCAGCGGCCGGCTCTTCGACCGCTACCTGGGGGCCCGTGGCCGCCGCGGCGGCGCCCTCGTGATCGCGGGCTTCGAGGGCGACGAGGAGTCGGTCGCCCGCAGCCGCGCCCTCGCCGTCCGCGCTCTGCGCGCCGGCGGCGCCGCCTACCTGGGCCAGGCCGCCGGCAAAGCCTGGGAGCACGCCCGCTATCAGGGTCCCTACCTGCGCGACACGCTGATGGGGATGGGGGCGATGGTCGAGACGCTGGAGACCTCCCAGACCTGGAGCCGCCATGGCGAGCTGCACGCGGCCGTCCGAGGGGCGATCCGCCGCGCCCTCGAGGCTCAGGGAACCCCCGGCCTCGTCTTCTGCCACCTCTCCCACGCCTATGCCGACGGCGCTTCGCTCTACTTCACCTTCATCTCCCGCGCCCGCCGCGGCGCCGAGCTCGAGCAATGGGCGGCGGTCAAGCGCGCCGCCTGCGAGGCGATCGTCGCCCGCGGCGGCACGATCACCCACCACCACGCCGTCGGCCGCGACCACGCCCCCCACATGGAGGCCGAGGTGGGCGAGACCGGGATCGCGGCGCTGTGGGCGTTGAAGGAGCGGCTCGACCCGACGGGGATCATGAACCCGGGAAAGCTCCTGCCCTGATTGCGGCCGGCCCCTAGCCGGCGTCGGCCGAGCCGACGAAAGGACCTTCGAAGGTGCCGCGGAGGATCGGCTCGCCGATGTATAGGGGGTCCCATAGGTCATCGCCCTGCAAGAGCGCTTCTCTGAGGTGTTCGACGCTGTCGATCCTGGTGATGAGGAGGTCGGGTTTCGATCCTTCTTCGACGAATATGTGCGACTCGACGGTTTCGCTCTTGTAGGAGATCCGACCCGTCTTGCCCACCTTGAAGGTCGCCAGGCCCACCATGTCGTGCCGGTTGCCGAACACCCAGAGCCTGTATCCCCCCTTCGCCGAGGTTGGTTCCAGGCCGTGCATCTCGAGCTTGAAGACCGGCGTCCGGTTGGGCTTGAGCAGGTAGCGAGCCACTCCTGTGGGCCCGTCGTCCCCGACCGGTTCCAAGATCGCTTCGGTCGGCCCTGATTTCGGCTGCTGCCGCGGCGGCGTCGCCGCCGCCTCCGTCGCCTCGATCGCGTTGGTGTCGCCGCCGCCCTCGGTCGATTCCGAGCCTCCGCATCCGACCGCGAGCAGCGAGCACGCGAGCAAGGCCAAGATCATCGGGTGACGAAACCGGCTCATCAGACGGCAATACTAGAGCGCGGAGAAACTTTTGCGTATAGCCAGGAGGGTGAAGCCCTCCCGTTCGACGGCTAGCCGGCGGAATCGCCTTCGACCAAGTCGCCGCTGAGGGGGCCGCGCATGAGCGTCTTGCCGGTGTAGGAGGGGGAGTGACCGAATTCACTCAGTTCAGCCGTCTCTGCTTCCAGCTTCGTGACGTTGGTGGTGGCGAGCGCCACTTCGTCGTGCGCTCCGTCGGCGAGGAAGGGAAGGGCGCCGGTGGATACTTCGATTTCGGAATCGAGAACCCCGTCGCGTCCCACCTGGTAGGTGCCGAGGGGAAACATGTCCCCCGAGGAGCCCGTCAGCCAGGCGGTGCGCGGAAAGTGGTTCCCTTTCACAGCGAAGGTGAGGCTTCCGTCGGCCAGCGTAAAAATCGCCTTTGCGGAGAGCTCAGCGCTTTCGAGCGGCTCGAGCACCGCCTCAGCGGTCATGCTGCGGGGGGACTTCGCCGCGGAATCGCTCGCGGCGGTGCTGGAAGAGTCCGATCCTCCGCAGCCGGCAACAAGGATTGCGAGGGCGAACGGCATCAACGCCCCAAGCCTTTCCAGATGACTCTATTGCTCCCCGCCCGCCCCATGCTCAGGAAAACATAAGGCACTTTTTGCTTGCTTGTAGGCCGCCAGCCTTCGTTTCGCGGTGACAAGACCTGCGAATCGGACTGCGCCTCTCGGCGGCTATTCGGATTGGTCTTTGCGCTGCGCTTCGATCCGCTTCGCGGCGCCGACAATCGGGCCTTCGACGTCGCCGAGCAGCACTTCTTCGCCCGTGTAGGCGGGAGCTTGTTTCTGTTTCGTCGCTTCTCGCAGCGTGGCTTCCAGGCGCGAGTCCTTGGTGCGGGTGATCGCGATCTGCCCGAAGGTTTCGTTGGCCAGATAGGCGAGGACTTCGACCGGCGCTTCGACCTGGGCGGCGAGCTTGCCGTCCTCGCCGACTTCGTTGGTCGAGGCCAGCGGCAGCATCTTTTCCGGGGAGGCGGCGAGCCAGATCGTGTAGGACTCGCCTTTGTCGGTCGGCTCGAGCCCTTCGGCGGCGACCTGCAGGGCGAGGCTTTTTTTCACTCGGCCGAAGACCGCGACCCCGGTCGCGTCGCCGCCGTCCACGGCAGTCAGCGATGCCTTGGTCACTTTCCGGGTGCCCTGTTCGGCGGCGGCCTCGAGGGCGGCGACGGCGCCGCCGCTTGACGCCGTGGTCGCGGTGGTGGTCGAGTCGCCTCCGTCGTCGTCGCCGCCCGAGAGGACGAAGACGACGAAGAGGACGACGATCGCCGCTCCCGCGAGGATCGCCCACAGCCCCCGGCTCTCGAGCAGCTTCAGCTCTTTCTTCAGCGGCGGCTTCGAGGGGCCCTTGGGCAGCGCCGGTTTCGGCGGCACCGGCGTGGCCCGCGGAGCCTCGGTCGCGTGGACGATCTCCGGTGCCGGCTCCTGCAGCTCGGCCGGGACGGTCGGCGGCGGCGAGGCGGCATCGCCGCCGGGAGGGTTCGGGATCGGCGGCGCCGGTATCCCTTCCGCTTCGAGCTCCGCCGCCGCGGCCTGGGCGCGCCGGTGGACCTCGACCGCGTCGACTCCCATCAGGGCCGAGAGGTCCGCGTACCCCTGCTCGCCGCGCTGGGAGAGCAGGCGCAGGATCGCCTTCTGGTCGTCGGACAGCGCCACCGGCTCGGAAGCCTATTAGGGTGCGGAGCGTGAACGACGAGGCTCAGGTTAAGGCTGCGCATTTCGACGAGCTGGTCGGGACCGAGTGGCTCAGCGACGACCCCGACGACGCCCGGGTGCGGCTGCAGATCCGCGACGAGTTGCGCCAGCCGTTCGGGCTGATGCACGGCGGCGTGATGTCGACCCTGATCGAGAGCATCTGCTCGCGCGCCACTGCCGGCGCCGTCTACGACCAGGGGATGGTGGCGATGGGCCAGTCGATCAACGTCAGCTTCGTCCGCCCGGTGACCGAGGGCGGGGTGGAGGTTCGAGCCCAGGCTCGCCACCGCGGGCGCACCACTTGGCTCTGGCAGGCCGAAGTCCTCAACGACGAGGGCAAGACCTGTGCACTCGCGCAGATGACGATCGCCGTCCGGCCCAGGCCGCGATAACCGGCGCCTGGCGGCGTCCTCAGTCGCTCGCGTGCAGAGCACGCCACGCTCCCTGCGTCCTGGTCAGGCTTGGTTCTCGCGACCTGGCTATCCGCCGAAGCGGTTGGTTATGGGGAGCCGCCGATCCTTGCCGAATGCCTTCGGCGTGATCCGGATCCCGGGCGCCGCCTGGCGGCGCTTGTACTCGGAGCGGTCGACCAGCCTGATCACCTCGTCGACGGTCTCCGCCGGCAGCCCCGCGGCGATGATTTCCTCGCGCCCCTCGTCGCGCTCGACGTAGGCCTCGAGGATGCGGTCGAGGACGTCGTAGGGCGGCAGCGAGTCCTCGTCGCGCTGGTCGGGCCGCAGCTCGGCCGACGGCGCCCGCTCGATCACGCTCGCCTGCACCAGCTCGCGTCCCTCGCGCTCGTTGCGGCGCCGCACCAGGTCGTAGACAAGTCCCTTCGGCACGTCCTTGATCACCGCGAAGCCGCCGGCCATATCGCCATAGAGAGTCGCGTAGCCGACCGACATCTCGCTCTTGTTGCCCGTCGTCAAGACGAGCCAGCCGTGGCGGTTGGAGAGCGCCATCATCATGTTGCCGCGGATCCGCGCCTGCACGTTCTCCGCCGTCAGGTCGGGCTCGGAGGGTTTGGTCGGGTCGCGCGGGGCCGCCGCCTCGGGCTCGTGCAGGTGGCCGCTCAGCGCCTCCTCGTAGCTCTCCATCATCGGCTCGATCGCGACCTCGAGCAGCTCGCAGCCGAGGTTGGCGGCGATATCGCGGGCGTCCTGCTGGGTCTCGGGGCTGGAGTGGGGGGAGGGCATGACGACGCAGGTGAGGCGGTCGGGGCCCACCGCGTCGGCGGCGATCATCGCCACCAGCGCCGAGTCGATGCCGCCGGAGAGGGCGAGGCCGACGTGCTTGAACCCGTTCTTGCCGACGTAGTCGCGCAGCCCGAGGGTCAACGCCCCGTAGACCTCGTCGAGATCGCCGAGCGGCTCCGTCAGTTGGCCGACGCCGGAGTGGGGAACGTCGCAGAGCAGCAGCTCCTCCTCGAACTGGGGGCCGCGGGCGATGACGCTCCCGTCGGGCGCCGTCACCAGGCTCTGGCCGTCGAAGACGAGCTCGTCCTGTCCGCCGACCAGGTTGCAGAAGGCGAAGTAGGCGCCGTAGGCCCGCGAGCGTTGACAGAACATCTCTTCCCGCTCGCGGCCCTTGCCGCGGTGGTAGGGGGACCCGGAGGGGTTGGCGATCAGTCGCGCCCCCGCTTCGACCTCGGCCTGCCCCGGCGGCCCCGGCGCCCAGACGTCCTCGCAGATCGTCAACCCGACCCGCAGCTCACCGAGGTCGATCGCCAGCGGCTCGGCCCCGGGGACGAAGTAGCGCTGCTCGTCGAAGACGGAGTAGTTGGGAAGGCGGTTCTTGCGGTAGATCGCCTGGACCGCGCCGTCGGCGAGCACCGCGGTCGAGTTGTGGGCGCGGCGCGGGTCCTCGTGGTCGGCTACCGGCTCGGCGAAGCCGACCAGCGCCGTGATCCCCTCCACCGAGGCGGCCAGCTCCTCGACCGCCCGCTGGTTCGCCCGCAGGAAGTGGCGCTTGAGGTAGAGGTCCTCGGCCGGGTAGCCGGGGATGCAGAGCTCGGGAAGGATCGCCAGCTCGGCGCCCTCGTCGAGAGCGCGGCCGATCCACTCCGCCGCTTTGGCGGCGTTGCCGTCGACGTCGCCGACGGTGGGGTTGATCTGGGCGAGGGCTACGCGCATCGCGGTGTCGCGCAGGCTATTACCCGAAGTCCCTGCACAGGACGCCGGAGCTACTTCCGGCCGCCGTTAGGGTTGTCGAGGCATGCGGAACCGTCGGCGCCACCTGGCTGGATCCACGGCGGCGCTGCTCCTGGCCCTCGCCGCGACCGTCCCTGCCTCGGCCTCATCCCCGGCGACGGGACAAAAGTACCCCTATATGGAGGGAAATCGGCCCGTCGGCGAAGCGCACCTCACCTCCGAGGCGCAAAAGCCCTTCCTGGCGCCGCGCTGGCGCCCGACCGACACGCGCGACCCCAACCGCAACGCCTACTCGGTCCCGGAGGCGCCCAAGTCGCCTGCCTGCGCGCGGCACTTCTGCGTGCACTGGGTCGAGCAGGGGCTCGACGCGCCCGAACCGAGCGACGGCGACGGCGACGACGTTCCCGACTACGTCGAGCGGGTGCTGCGGGTGGCCGAACGGGTCCATCGAGTCGAGAACGGGAGGCTCGGCTGGCGCGAGCCGCGCAGCGACGGGCGCGAGGGCGGCCGCAACGGCAAGACCGACGTCTACCTGTCCCAGATCGGCGGTGAACTGTTCGGCTACGCGGCGCCCGATCGCGGGCAGGCGACCGAGCAGCACCGGATCCCGCGCCGCCTGCACGGATACCTCGTCCTCGACAACGACTACAGCGCCTTCGAGTTCCCGGGGACCAAGCCGCTCGCCGACCTGCAGGTGACCTTTGCCCACGAGTACAACCACATCCTCCAGTTCGGCTACGACGCCTACCAGGACCCCTGGTTCGCCGAGGCCACCGCGACCTGGATGGAGGACCAGGTCTACAACGGGATCGACGACTACCTCCGCTACGTCCGCCGCTGGCTGAAGCTCTACGAAACGCCGTTGACGACCAACTCGATCAAGGAGTACGGCACCGCCGTCTGGAATCAGTGGCTGGCGCGTCGCTACGGGCCGGAGATCATCCGCAAGGCCTGGGCGGGGGCGATCGACGCCAAGCCCGGCGGCTTCTCGATCTCGAGCTACGAACGGGCTCTGCGCGCCAGCGGCCCCTCTGGCTTCGGTCGTGACTTCTCCCGCTTCGCCGCCGCGGTGGCGGAGTGGCGGACCGGGAAGTTCTTCCGCGAGAGCCGCCGCTACCCCGACCCGCCGCGGCAGGGGCACCTGCCGCTAAGCGGCGTCCCGTTGACGCGGCTGCTCAACCACACGACCTTCCAGCTGCTGCGGGTGCAGGCGCGCAGCGGCCGCGCCGTGGTCGTCCACCTGGCGGCACCGCGCGGCACTGCCGCCGCGGTCGCCCTGGTCGGCCGCCGGGGCAGCGAGCGCCACGGCCGCCCCCTCGTCCGCGTCAGCTACAAGCCCGCCGGCGGCCGGCTGGCGGTCCGCCTGCCGCGCCCAGGGCGTTTCGAGCGGATCACGGCCGTGATCGTCAACGCCGACGCCCGTGCCAGCGGCTTCAGCGTCGGCAACCTCGACTGGAACTACCTGACCGACGGCCTCCCGTTCGAGGTCAGCGGTCGCGTACAGCGCTAGCGGCCTCCGCCGCGGGCCGCGCCTGCCTCAGGAACTCGATTGCGCCGCGACCGAGCCGGCGCCGTTGGCGGAGGCTTTGCGCTTCTTCGACTTGGCCTTTTTCTTGGCCGGGGCCGTCGCAATCATCTCTTTGGTCGCCGCCTCGAGATCGAGGGCGAAGCTGTCGAGGTCGGCCATCGCGTCGTAGTCGCCGATCAGGCCGAAGTTGACCTGGCCGTTGTAGGACATGATCCCGACGCAGAGCGCCTGGCGGCGGGCCAGGGGCACCATCGGGAAGATCGACTCCATCTTCCGTCCCAGCACGTAGAGCGGGAACTGGGGACCGGGGACGTTGGTGACGACGAGGTTGAAGAAGCGCTGCGCCGGCTGCAGGCGGGCCGCCTGCGAGGCGATCGTCGAAGGGGCGAAGTCGGTCAGTTTGGTGAGGATCTCGGCCCCGACCGCCTGGCCGGAGGACTTGAGGTCGCCCATCGACTCGGTCATCAGCCGCAGGCGCTCGACCGGGTCCTCGCACCAGACGGGCAGCGGCGCCATCATCGCCGAGATCCGGTTTCCGAGGGCGCCGTGCTCTTCGGCGGCGCGGACGCTGACCGGGACCATCGCCCGCAGCTCGAGGCCGGTGGTGTCGTGGCCGCGGGCGCGCAGGTAGCGGCCGATGCCGCCGGCGACGATCGAGAGGATGACGTCGTTGACGGTGCCGCCGTGGGCGTCCTTGACCCGCTTCAGATCGCCGAGGTCGGTCTGGGTCATCTGGAAGCGGCGGTGGGGGCCGATCTCGACGTTGAAGACGGTGTCGGGGGCCGCCATCCCGGCGGTGACGATCTTCGAGGTGGCGCCCACGCCTTTCAACACCTGGCGCGGCCCGCGCAGGGCGTGGCGGACACCGCGGTAGATCTCCTTCGGGCTGGTCAGCCGCTCCTTCCAGGCTTCGGTCAGCAGCTGAACGTCGGTCGGCTCGGGGCTGGCGAGCCAGGGCGGTGCCTTGTCGGGCGCGGCAGCCGGCTCGGGATCTAGGTCGAAGAGGACGGTGGTGATGTCCACCCCGGAGACGCCGTCGACGAGGGCGTGGTGGCTCTTGCCGATGATCGCGAAGCGGTCCCCGCTCAGGCCCTCGACCAGCCACAGCTCCCAAAGCGGCTTCGAGCGGTCGAGCTGTTGGGAGAAGATCCGCGCCGCCAGGTTGCGCAGCTGCTCGTCGGAGCCGGGCGCCGGCAGGGCGGTTTGGCGCACGTGGTAGTCGAGGTTGAGGTGGGGGTCGTCGATCCAGACCGGTCGCCCCTGGGTGAAGGGGACGAAGCGCAGCTTCTGGCGGAAGCGCGGCACCAGGTGCAGTCGCGAGGCGATGTGCTCGCGGAACTCCGCGTGGGTGGGCGCGGTGCCTTCGAAAATCGAGGTCGAGGCGACGTGCATGTGGGCGCCCGAGCGCTCGAGGTGGAGAAAGGAGGTGTCGAGTCCGCTGAGGCGTTCCGGCTTGTTCACGAAGCCATCTTCGCACACGAGTCCAAAACCGGGTAAAGCGCTGGATAACGCCTGCTGAAGCCGAATCGCCGCTTGCGTTTCATGTGGGGAATGTGTGCGTCCGCTCACGCGTTCAGGCTGAAGGCATGGAACGCGCGGAACCCATCTGAGGCTCCGCGCGCATCCAAGTCGCACTCTTCAACTTAGGGGGCGTTGCAGTCGATCGTTGCTTCAGACGGTTCTTTGAACGTGTTGGTTGACGTTCCTTCGAGCGCAGCTGTGACAGCGGAACCGCCTGCTGTCGTGGCAGTCAGGTCGTACTCGGTTGCACTGCCATCGATTGTCTTTTGATTTTGAGATCCACTGGTGACCCCGAATTTGATCCCGAGGGTTTTGGTTTTAACCGGGCATGCACCCGTCGGCGCGGTTACTTCGCCGATCAGGTTGCCGGCTACGGTGATCGCGTTGCCGACGCTTTCACACCTGACAACGAACACCGATATTGTTATCAACACTCCACGAAATACAAAAAAGTAATATTGTGGAAGCTGGCAGTTACACTGATTGTTTCGCTGCTGGGCGATGCGGTGTTGCTGCACGGGAACCTGAAGCCAACAATGCCAGTGCTGCATTTTGAGAAATGCAGCGTGATGCTCCCTGTTGTTCCGCTGCCGTCGTAAGCGCCAGAAGCCGTGCTCGGCCCTTCGCATTTGATCGTCGGCTCGCCGCTCGCGAAGATGCTTGCTGGGGGGCCCGTCCCGGTGAACGTCGCATTCCCCGGTGTGACCCCCCAGTTCGCCGAGGCGCTGCCGGCAGGACGAACATAACAGCGCTGACCGCCGCCAGGGCGAGCAGCATCGTCTTCTTGCTCATGATCATACCTTTCGTTGTGGTGTCGCCGGCCTTGACCTAATGCCCGGTTCGGCATAGTGGTACCGGGACCGCCGTTACCGAGCAAGAACACCTGGGTTCGGCAGGGCCACACGACCGGCGTGCGGCCGTGTCTGCAAAGCAAGGCGCCGCATCAGAAGGCCAAATCGCATTTCTGAGCGAGCGAGGCCGGAAGGGCAAGAGAGCGCAGCGCCCGTTCGGGCTCTGCGCTCTCAACAGCGAGATTTTATGCTAGGGGGTGTTGCAGTCGATCGTGACTTCTTTCGGGTTGGTAAAGGTGTTCGTTGTCTCCGATTCCAGGGCGGCTGTGACCGCGGAGCCGCCTGTTGTGGTTGCCGCCAGGTCGTACTCGGTGTTATGGCCGTCTGTTGTCTTGTGAACCTGGGATCCGCCGCTGACCGCGAATTTGAGCGTGATATTTTTGACGCCGTTTAACGGGCATGGACCGCTCGGTGCCGTGACTTCACCAATGAGGGTGCCGGTAAACCTAATCGGGTTACCAATGCTGGTGCATTTGATCTCAAAGGGTTCGGGTGTCAGGAGGACACCGCGCTTGCCGTTTGTGATTGTAACGTTGTGGAAGGTGCCATGGATGGATATTGTTTTGTCAGCGGGGCTCCCAGTGGTGCTGCAGTCGAATGTAAACAGGACTTTCGTGTCACATTCCAAAAGATGTAGGGTGAAGGTCCCTGTTGTCCCGGTGTTGTCGTATTTGCCGGATGACGTGTGTCCAGTGCATTCAATCGTCGGCTCGCCGGCCGCGACCAGTCTCAACAGGCCGCCGGTTCCGGTGAATTCCGCGCCTACAGGTGTAACGCCCCAATTGGCCGAAGCCGCTGCCGGCAGTACGGATATAGCGGCACTGATCGCTGCAAGGGCAAGCAGCATCCCCTTCTTGCTCATGATCTTCGCCTTTCGGTTGTTGTACGGCCGGGTCGTGTTTGCTCCCGGCTCCTGCATAGCGGTAACAGGAAGGTAAGCGAGCAGCAAACACACCTGAGTTTGCGAAGGCTTCTACACTGGGAGCCAGGCAGTCCCGCTCCGAGAGGGGGCCTAGCGTGTTCTCCCCGAAACGACCTGCCGAGTCCCCTCGCCTTTGAGCGCAGGGTCAGCGAGCCAGCTAGGCAGCAGAAAGCGAGCGATACAGATGCGAATACTCCTGCCCGCGATGGCGGCTGCCACCGCGCTGACGATCGGCCTGACGCCGGCGGCGGCGCAGAGCGAGCGGCACGCCGAGCACGAGCGGTCGCGATCCCACGTCTCCCTGCACCTCTCGACCCACTCGGTGCTGAAGGGGAACGGGCTGGCGCTGCGCGGCAGGTGCGGCCGAGCGGCCGCCGCCGGGTCAAGCTGGTCTTCCGCGGCCCCGAGGGAGGGCACCGCGGCGTGACCACGAAGGCGGATGGGACCTTCGCCCTGCGCTGGGTCCCGAAGCGAACCGGCACCTACGCGGTCCGCGCCTACGGCGTCCACGACCGCCGGATCGCGGCCTCTCGCAGCGCCGCGCGCAAGCTGACCAGCTACCGGCTGGCCGGCGCCTCCTACTACGGGCCCGGCCTCTACGGCAACGGCGTCGCCTGCGGCGGCACCCTGCTGCCCGGGACGATGGGCGTCGCTCACAAGACGCTGCCATGCGGGACGAAGGTGAAGCTGCGCTACCACGGCCACACGGTGACCGTGCCGGTGATCGACCGCGGTCCCTACGTCGCCGGGCGCGACTACGACCTCACCGAGGCCGTCAAGGAGCGGCTGGGGTTCCCCGGCGTCGGGACCGTGCTGGCGACGCGTTAGGACGCAAGCCCGAGTCGGAGCTGGCCCGGTGTCGGCTCCGGCTCGGCCGCTTCCGCGCCGCCGAAGGAGGCGACCCGGACGCCGAGCAGGCGCACCGGCCGCTGCGGGTCGTAGGCGCGCAGCAGCTCGAGGGCGATCGGGCCGACGACGGCCGGGTCGTTGGTCGGCGCCTCGATCGTGTTGGAGCGGGTGACGTTGGTCCAGTCGTCGAGCCGCACCTTGATCCCGATCGTCCGGCCCGCCAGCTCGCGCTTGCGCAGGCGCCGGCAGAGCTCCTCGGAGAGCTCGGCCAGGTGCCGCTCCAGCTCGGCCCGCTGGGTGACGTCGACGTCGAAGGTGATCTCGGTCGACTGCGATTTGGTCTCGTGTTCGGGCGTGACCGGCGTTGCGTCGAGGAGGTTGCCGCGCGCGTGCAGCCAGGCGCCGGAGCGGGGGCCGAAGGCGTCTTCGAGGGCCGACCGCTGCCAGCGCCGCAGGTCGGAGAGCGTGCGGATCCCCATCGACTCCAGCCGGGCTACGGTTTTCGGCCCGATCCCCGGGATCAGGCCGGGGGAGTGGTCGGCGAAGCGCTCCAGCGCCCGCTCGCGCGAGAGCACCACCAGGCCGCGGGGCTTGCCAAGCTCACTGGTGATCTTGGCCAGCATCCGGCTCTCGGAGATCCCGACCGAGCAGGTCAGCCCGGTCTCCTCCCGAATCTCGGTCGCGATCCGTCGCATCGTCGCCTTCGGCGAGAAGATCCCGGTCAGGTCGAGGTAGGCCTCGTCGAGCCCGACGACCTCGACCACCTCCGCGTTCCGCCGCAGCACGTCCATCACCTGCCCCGACGCCTCCCGGTAGGCGGGGAAGTCGGGCCGCAGGTACACCGCGTTCGGCAACCGCCGCCTCGCGACCGCCGCCGGCATCGCCGAGTGGATCCCGGCCAGCTTCCGCGCCTCGTAGCTCGCCGTCGTCACCACCGCCCGCGGCCCCGACCCGCAGACCACCACCGGCTTCCCCCGCAGCTCCGGCCGCCGCCGCAGCTCCACCGACGCGTAGAACGCGTCCATATCGAGGTGGGCGATCGTTCGCTCGAAGCTCACCCGTCGATGTTAGGACGGTGGAGGGACGGGACCAGAGAGGTCGGCCCATGCAGAGGGAGCCGAACCTCGGGGGGATCAACAGGCCTTGACGGTGCCCTTGATCGTCCGCTTGATCTTCTTTTTCTTGCTGCTCTTTTCAAGCACCAGGGTGACCTTGGCCTTGACTACGTGGACGGAGCCGGCGGCCATCGGGCCGGGGTCGATCAGGTAGCGGAAGGGTTTCTTCCTCTTCACCTTGAGCTTCTTGCCGTCGTAGACGAAGACGACCTTCTTGAAGCGGACCTTGCCGCCGAGCCTTTTCTGCAGCTGTTTGCGCTTGCGTTTGCCGACGCCGGCGAAGAAGCGCTGGCGCGACTGCAGGCAGCTCTTCGGCAGCCGCAGGATGATCAGGAAGTTGCCCACCTTCTTGACGAACTTCTTCGTCTTGCCTTTGTAGATCGGCGGCAGGGGTGGGGGAGAGGGCGGCACCCCTGCGATCGGGTTGAGGTCGGCGATCCGCAGGCCGGCGCTGTCCTCGAAGAGCACCCAGCCGTTGCCGGCGTCGTTCGTCGCGACTTCGGCGTTGGGGCCGATCGCGTAGGAGCTTTCGAGGTGGGCGACGTGGCTTTCGGCGGTGAAGCTGGCGCCGCCGTCGGTCGAGGTGAAGAGGCGCATGACGAAGGCGTCGTCGCCGGCGCGATTGCCCGGCCAGGCGACCACGACCCGGTTGCCGCCAGGCGACTGGGCGATCGCGCCGCCGACGAAGAGGTCGGTGGAGGCGTCGACCGCCAGCGTCTGCGGGGGACCGAAGCCACCGCCCCCGAAGTGGCGGACGTTGATCGCCTTCGGGTACTGGCTTCCGTCCCGGTAGTCCTCGGAGATCATGAAGAGCCCGGCCGCACCGCTCGAGAGGTTCGGTTCGTAGCCCTGCGTGACCGGAATCGGCCCTTCCCAGTTGCCTTCGAGGGCCATCGAGCCCGCGCCTTTGTAGCGGTAGTAGAGAAGCGGATAGGGCGGGTCGGAGATGTTCCAGTAGGCGATCACCGGGTTGCCGCCGTCCAGGCCCATGCTGGCGCCGGCCACACCGCCGACCCCGGGGTCGGCAAAGTCGAGTTCGCCGCCGACGTTGGCGCCCACCTGGTCGGTGCTGAAGCTCAGGCCCGAGTTGTAGGCGCTGGTCAGGAAGCTGCCGCCAGACAGGAAGACGTCGGTCGGGTCCGTCTTCGGCCAAAAGAAGTCGCGCTGGGCCCCGCCGTCGAAGCTGGCGCCGCCGTTCGTTGAGGTCCAGAAGACGATGTCCTGTCCGAGATAGCGCGGAGCGACCACGTAAACGGTGTCGGTGCCGGGGACGAGCACCGGGAACGCCCCGGAGACGCTGTCGAGGCTGTCAGACCCGCCTGGAATCGGGAGCGTCTGCGCGTTGCAGGCCCCGCCCGGTGCGATCTTGCAGAACCTCACAGGCTCGGGCGAAGTGATCGGACCCTCGCTGCTCCAGGCGACGTAGGCGTTGCCCGCGGCGTCCTCGGCCAAGTGGCCGTTGGTGGCCGGATGCTCGTCGAGGGTGAAGAGGTTGTTCGCGCTCGCCGCGGCCGGCAGGACCGCGAGGGCGAAGACGAGCAGCGTGCTCAGAAGGGCTCCCCAGCGCCTCACGGGCCTCACCCTAATGCCTGCGGTGGCGGCAATCCACCCAGGACCTAGACTTTCGTCCGTGGCTTCCCCGGAGGCGAAGAACCTCGAGGCGATCTCGAAGGCGATCGACCAGCACAACGCCAACTGCCCCTTTCCGGCGGCGGAGGTGCGGATGAACCCGTTCGAGGTCGAGCGGCTGGGCTGGGAGACGATTCGCGGCCTGCCGGTGGTCCCGGACGGCGAGATCGGCACCGGCCGCTTCCGCATCGTCTGCTCCCGCGACATGGAGGACGACGGCCTGGAGATCGTCGAGGCGGTGGGCAAAGAGCTGGAGACCGCCGCCCCGGTCCAGAACTGATCGCCTCTCCGAAGTTTGGTGCCCTATAGGGACCCAAATCTCGGAGAGGCTGAGCTAGACGTCGCTTGAGACGTTGATGCCCAGTTCGCTCATCCAGCTCTGGGCCTCGATGTTGAGCTGGCGGTACTCGCCGGTCCAGATCAGGATCCCCATCGCGATCAGGATCAGGCCACCGACGGCGACGATCGCCTGGTAGTGGCGCTTGACCGCGGTGAAGGCGGTCGTCATCTGCGAGAAGGCAACGGCGGTGAGGAGGAAGGGGATCGCGAGGCCGGCGGAGTAGACGGCGAGCAGGAGGCCGCCGCGGAGGGTCGAGTCCGAGAGCGAGGCGGCGGCGAGGATCGCCCCCAGGGTCGGGCCGATGCAGGGGGTCAAGGCGATCGCGAAGGCGGCGCCGGCAACGATCGGGCCGCCCTTTCCGACCCGCTCGAGCAGGGCGTTGACGTGCCAGTCGCGGTTGAGGCGGGTGATGAAGAGCGAGCCGACGAAGAGCAGTCCCATGGCGATGATCAGCGCCGCCGAGATCTTCGTCAGCAGGTCGCGGTTGTCCTTCAGCAGCGAGCCGAGGCCGGTCGCGGTCAGCCCAAGGACGATGAAGATCGCCGAGAAGCTGGCGACGAACAGCAGGCTGGGGCCGAGGACCCGGCGCCAGCCGGCGCTCTCCAGCTCACTGGCAGAGACCCCGCTGACGGCCGAGAGGTAGCCGGGGACCAGCGGCAGCACGCAGGGGGAGAGGAAGGAGACGACGCCGGCGGCAAGCGCGGCGAGGATGCCCACGCCCGCGGCGGGATCGGTGCTGACAGCGGCGAGGAACACGGCTTCTTCAGGTTATCTCGGCCGCGGCCCGGTACATTTGGCCAGCTAGCCAAATCAGGAGGAGAAGAGTTGAGCGCGAAGACGTACGTGATCGGGGTCGGGATGACCAAGTTCGAGAAGCCCGGCACCAAGGACGGCGACTATCCGGACTGGGCCAAAGAGGCGGGGGAGAAGGCGCTCGCCGACGCCGGCATTCCCTACGAGGACGTCGAGCAGGCCTACGCCGGCTACTGCTACGGCGATTCGACCTACGGCCAGCGGGCGCTCTACCAGCTCGGCCTGACCGGGATCCCCGTCGTCAACGTCAACAACAACTGCTCGACCGGCTCCTCGGCGCTGTTCCTGGCGCGGCAGGCGGTCAAGGGGGGCGTCGCCGAGTGCGCGCTGGCGCTGGGCTTCGAGAAGATGGAGCCGGGCAGCCTCGGGGTCAAGTACACCGACCGCACCAACGCGCTCGACAAGCACGCGATGCGGATGTTCGAGATCCGCGACCCGGAGCAGTCGCCGCCGGCGCCGCAGATGTTCGGCAACGCCGGCCGCGACCACATGCAGAAGTACGGCTCCGAACCCGACCACTACGCCTGGATCGGCTGGAAGAACCACAAGCACTCGGTCAACAACCCCTACGCCCAGTTCCAGGACGAGTACTCGCTGGAGGACATCAAGGCGGCGAAGATGATCCACGACCCGCTGACCAAGCTGCAGTGCTCGCCCACCTCCGACGGCTCGGCCTGCGCGATCGTCGCCTCAGAGGCCTACGTCGACAAGCACGGGCTCTGGGACCAGGCGATCGAGATCGCCGGCCAGTCGATGGTCACCGACCTGAGCAGCACCTTCGACGAGAGTGCCGACTGCATGACGATCGTCGGCTCCGACATGTCGAAGACCGCCGCCGACGCGGCCTACGCGGAGGCCGGAGTGGGGGCGGGGGAAGTCGACGTCTGCGAGCTGCACGATTGCTTCAGCGCCAACGAGCTCATCACCTACGAAGCGCTCGGATTCGCCGCCGAGGGCGAGGCGCACAAGCTGGTCGAGGAAGAAGCGACCACCTACGGCGGCAGCGGCCCCGTCGTCAATCCTTCGGGAGGGCTGATCTCCAAGGGCCACCCGCTGGGCGCGACCGGGCTCGCGCAGTGCTCGGAACTGACCTGGCAGCTGCGCGGCGAAGCCGACAAGCGGCAGGTCGAGGGCGCGAAGGTGGCGCTGCAGCACAACATCGGCCTCGGCGGCGCCGCCGTGGTCACGGTCTACAAACCGGCGGCCTAACCGCCGCCACCGGGATTAGGAGGAGCACGATGGCGAAAGAGCGGCTTTCACTCAGCGGCAAGGTCGTGGCGATCACCGGCGGTGCGCGCGGGATCGGCAAGGCGACCGCGCAGGCGCTGATCGCGAAGGGCTGCCGCGTCGCCATCGGCGACCTCCAGCTCGAGCTGGCGGAGGAATCGGCGGCGCAGCTCGGCGGCGGCACCGTCGCGCTGCCCCTCGACGTCACCGACCGCGCTTCATTCGAGCGCTTCCTCGACGAGGCGGAGCGGCAGCTCGGCCCGCTCGACGCGGTGATCAACAACGCCGGGATCATGCCGGTGACGCCGTTCGAGGAGGAGAGCGAGGCCTCGGTGCGGCGCCAGATCGACATCAACGTCGGCGGCGTCATCACCGGCACCCAGCTGGCGATCAAGCGGCTGCGCCCGCGGGGTCGCGGCTGGATCGTCAACATCGCCTCCCAGGCGGGCAAATCCGGGATCCCCGGGATCGCCACCTACTCGGGCACCAAGCACGCCGTCGTCGGCATCAGCGAGGCGGTGCGGGCGGAGCTGCGCGAGACCGGCATCGAGGTCCTCTGCGTGATGCCGACCGTGGTCAACACCGAGCTGACCAGCGGCGTCGGCCAGAAGTGGGTGAAACCGGTCGAGGCCACCGACGTCGCGAACGAGATCGTCGACGCGATGGAAGTGCCGCGCTTCGACGTCTTCGTCCCGCGCGCCAACGGCGCCCTCTACAAGATCCTGGCTCCGCTGCCCCGCAAGTGGCGCGAGGGGCTGGGCCGGGCGATGAAGGTCGACAAGCTGATGACCGAGGTCGACCATGGGGCCCGCCGCGCCTACGAGGAGCGCGCCGCGGCCAGCGAGCCGGGGCAGAAGGCCGCCGAGGACGCGCCCGAGCCCGCGCACCACGACGCCGCCTAGGGGGAAATTCAGCGTTCGCTGAACTTTGCCCCCTATAGGGACGTAAATTCAGCGAACGAGCAATGGGACGGATCTACGACGCCACCTGGAGCCGGATGTTCTCGGCCCTCTACGACCGGGCCTTCGAGGCAGCCGAAGAGGCCGGCCTGCGGGAGATGCGCGGCGAGCTGCTGAAGCGGGCGCGGGGGAGGGTGCTGGAGCTGGGGGCCGGCACCGGCCTCAACCTGGAGCTGTATCCGCACGAGGGCCTCGACAGCCTCACCGTGACCGAGCCCGACCCGCACATGTTCAAGCAGCTGCGCCAGCGTGCCGCGGAAGTCTGCGCCGGGGCCGACCTCGTGCAGGCGGGCGCGGAAGATCTGCCGTTCGGCGACGACAGCTTCGACACCGTCGTGGTGACCCTGGTCCTCTGCACGGTTCCCGACCAGCCCGTCGCCCTGCGAGAGATCTCCCGCGTCCTCGCACCCGACGGCCAGCTCCTCTTCCTCGAGCACGTCCGCGCCCACCATCCGGACCTCGCCAAGTGGCAGGACCGCCTCGAAAGGCCCTGGCGCTTCCTCGGCGATGGCTGCCACTGCAACCGCGACACCGTCGCCGCGATCAGCGCTGCCGGCTTCGCCCTAGGAGACGTCGAACGCACCGAGCTCCCGAAGGCCCCCGCGATCATCCGCCCGCTGGTTTCTGGAAGCGCCCAGGCCGTTTCCTAAGATCCGCGCCAATGACGACCGATGTCGACCTGCCGGCGGGCCCGGTTGCCGACCGCCTGACGCTCTGGCCGGTTGACGACGGCCGCTATGGCTTGGACGCCGTCTTTCAGGGCGCCTCGGGCTACGAACGCTGCGAGGAGCACGAGCAGGCGCTGAAAGCGATGGGAGTTCAGTGCAAGCTGCTGCAAAACATGGACAACTCCTGGTCCCTGCGCTTCGGCCCGCTGACCGCACTCGAGGTGGGAAGGGCGATCTCGGCCTTCGTGCGTTAGTCGCTGGGCCCGACTATCAGATCCAACGCACGATAATGGTGGTTATGTCAACTCAGGCAGGAAGGCCTGGCGTGGACTAGCCCGCTTCTTCGATCGCGTCTTCCAGCTCTCCTGCCGATTCCGGGAAGCCTAGGAGCTTGATCCCGCCCGTCTTCGGGCCTTTGATCGCGAATGACGGCGTGCCGTCGAAGCCCAAGTTTGCGGCTTCCTGGGACGTTTCTTCGACTTCGGCGGTCAGTTCGGCTCGTTCCGCGTCCCATTTGGCGAGGTTCGGGACGCCGGCGGCCTTCGCAAGGGCTCTGAGAAAGGCGCCGTCGTCGGCGTAGCCGGAGTTCTCGTCGCCCTGGTTGCGGTAGAAGAGATCGACGAAGCTCCAGCCTCGGCCCTGTTCGCCGGCGGCAAGCGCCGCGGCGCCGGCAGCGACGGATTCCGGGCCGATGATCGTCAGGTTGCGGAAGTCGATCTTGACCGCGCCCTTCCTGACCTGGGTTTCCATAACCTCGGGCAGGACCTCCTCCGAGTAGGCGGCGCAGACCGGGCACTGCAGGTCGCCGAACTCGATCAGTTCGACCGGCGCATCGGGATCGCCGAGGGTCATCTGTCGCTGCGGGATCCCGTCGAGCAGCTTCGCCACCGCCGCTCTGCCCTCGATCTCGGTGTCGCCCCCGTCGCCGCTGCCGGCGGCGGTGATCACGATCAGGACGAGGACCGCCGCCAGGACCAGGAAGGCCGCCCCGGCGGCGAGCCGCAGCAGGCGCGAGCGACGATCGGCTCCGTTCATGCCCGCTCGGGAGCCGCTTCCGGCGCTCCCGCGAAGACGATCAGGCGGGCGGCGCAGAGGCCGAAGAGGATCGTCATCAGGATCGCGCTGGCCAGGCACCACTGGCAGACCGCTTCGATCTTGAACAGCTCCACGTAGGTGAGGAAGACGCTGTAGCCGAAGCCGCCGAGGGCGAGGAGGAAGCCGCCGAATCGCGCCAGGTCGTTGGCGAAGAAGGCGGTGGCCAGCAGCAGCGCGTAGCCGACGACTCCGAAGACGGCGACGTTGACGCCGGCGAGGTGCGACCAGGAGCTCCTGGCGACGGTCTCGCAGCCGTTGCCGCCGCCGAGGCAGACGGGAGAGCCGCTGTTCGCGTCGGCGATCGCGATGTAGGCGGCGACGCCGATGCCGAGGGCGGCGACGAAGGCGATCGCGCGCTGGAGGGTCCCCTCGCTGAGTCGACTCATCGCGCGGAAGATAAGGCTTCGGCGTAAAACGCCGCTAAGGCCCGAGAGAGCCTGCCGCCCTGCCAGGCGAGCGGCGACTGCCCGGGCTCCTCGCTGACCAGCCGCGCGTTCGGGAGCGCCTCCGCGTAGGCTGCGGCCGCCTCATAGGGGTGGCCGGGGTCGGCATCGTCGTTGCTGGCCACCACCACGGTCGGAACCGCGAGCGCTCGCAGCTCCTCCATCGACTCGAAGGGTCGCGAGCGCGGCACCTCGCGCAGGGCTTCGGCCAGCGCTTCTGGGTGCCGCTGCAGCAGCAGCCGCTCCCGGGTGAAGCGCAGCACCGAGTCGCGCCAGCGCGGGTCGATCCCCTGCTCGGCGTCGATGTAGGCGACGAAGCCGTCGACGCCGCCTGTCTTCAGTGCCGCCGCGAGGCCGTCCCAGTAGTCGAGCGAGGACTGCTCGACCGTGCCGGTGTAGACCGGTCCGATCAGCGCCAGCGCGGTCAGCCGCTCGGGGTTCCGCAGCGCGTAGGCAACCGCGGTGTGGGCGCCCATCGAGTGCCCGCCGAGGAAGAAGGTCCCGTCCCCCACCTGCGCCTCCACCGCCCGCTCCAGATCCTCGATCAGCCGCGGGTATCCATAACCCTCCCCCGCCGGGGCGGGATCCGACTCGCCGTGCCCGCGGGCGTCGTAGCTGACGACCGTGTACCCCGCGCGCGCCAACGCGTTGGAGCCGTGGAGGACGTAGCGCCTGGTCGCGGTGATCCCGTGGCAGAGGACAACCGGAGGCCCCTCCCCCGCCGCTTCCCCGCGCAGGGTCGGGAGCGGGCCCAGCGCGAACGGCCGCGGCTCGGCCGGCATCAACCCAGCGAGGCGACCGCGCGCTCGAGGTCCTCGACCGACTCGTAGTTGGCGCCGGTGCGGGAGACGGTGCGGTGGCGGACGACGCCGTCGCCGTCGACGACGAAGATCGCCCGCTGCACGTAGCGGCCGCCGGGGGCGTCCTTCAGCTCGGTGAAGCGCGCCAGGGGCCCGATCCAGCCGGTGACCCCGTAGCTCTTGGCCACCGCGAGGTCCTCGTCGGCGAGCAGCGGCACGTTCAGTTCCTGTTCTTTGACCCAGTGCTCGTGCGAGTCGACCGACTGCGGAGAGATTCCGAGCACCTCGGCCCCGAGTTCGTCGAGCCGGTCGCCTTCGTCGCGATAGGAGCAGAACTGCTTGGTGCAGACGGTGGTCGCGTCGCCTGGATAGAAGGCGAGGATCAGGTTGCGGCCGCGGTAGTCGGCGAGCCGGTAGGTCTTCCCACCCGTCCCAGGCAGGGCGAAATCGGGAGCTGGATCGCCGACGTCAGGCTTGGCCACCCGGCCAGCTTAGAGGACACCCGGCGCTGCGCATATCTGCGTCCTCGGCTTGCCTTTGCCACCAGCAAAGGCTGCGCCTTGCGTCCTTGATCTGCTTGGCCGGGCGCCCTCTAAGCCGACCGACTAGCCCCGCTCGATCGTCACTTCTTCGATCACTACGGGCTGTTTCGGCTGTTCCCCCACCGTCGGAACCTTTTCGATCCGGGCGACGGTGTCGTAGCCCTCGCTCACCTTGCCGACCAGCGCGTATTCGGGCGGCAGGCCGGCGTCGGGGGCGGTGACGACGTAGAACTGGCTGCCCGAGCGACCGGGCGGCTCGGCCCCGCTCTTCGCCATCGCCACCAAGCCTTTGGTGTAGGAGAGGTTGGGCGGCGGCTTCTCGTCGACGCTGTAGCCGGGACCGCCGGTGCCGGTCCCTTCCGGGTCGCCGCCCTGGATGACGAAGCCGGGGACGATGCGGTGGAAGGTGAGGTCGTCGTAGAAGCCTTCCTCGGCGAGGAAGGCGAAGGAGTTGGCGGTCTTCGGCGCGCGGGTGGTGTCCAGCGCGATCTCGAAGGTCCCGCAGCTGGTCTTGACGACCGCGGTCGCCGCCTCGCCCGGCTTCACCACCTGCTTCGGCGCCTTGAAGCTGTCGGCCTTCGGTTCCGGCGCTTCGACTTCCTTGCAGCCGTCGGCGGCAGCCGTGGTCGTAGTCGGGGCGTTTGAAGTGCCGTCGTCGGAGTCGCCGCCCTGGCTGATCAGGACCACGGCGACGATGGTCGCCGCGACGACCGCGAAGACGGCAAGGACGATCCAGCGGCGGTCGGGCTGCTGCTTCACGGGCGCAACCCTAGTAAACGTTCCCCCTGGAAATGGCGCCTCCTCCGCTCACCCCGCTCGCCGCCGCCGTCCTCCACGTCGGCGCCCCGGAGCGGATCCTGCAGATCGAGTGCGGCGAGGGCGACGGTGCGCTCTTCCTCGCCCGCGAGTTCCCGAGCGCCCGGGTGCGCGGGGTCGACCGCTCGACCGAGGCGGTTCGCGCCGCCACCGCGAAGGTGGGCCTCGACCCCGAGGGCCGCCTCGCCTTCAAGCAGGGCGGCCCCCGATCCCTCCCCTTCCCCGCCGACCACTTCGACCTGCTGGCGGCGCTCGACGCCCGGCCCGCGGTCGCCGAGGCGGCGCGGGTGCTGCGCCCCGGCGGCTTCCTCGCCCTTGCGGCCAGCGACGAGGAGGAGGCGCTCGGCGGCCTCCGCGGCCACCTCTACCGCCGCCGCCTCCTGCGCCTGGGATTCGAGTCGATTTGGTCCGAAGCGGCAGGCGACGGCAGCTTCTCTGTCTCCAGGCTGCGCGGCGGCGGACCAGTTGGCGGCTCCCTCTAGGCTGGGGCGCCCGTGGAGATCGCCGGCATGCCCCTGACCCTGCTCGTCAACCCCGCTTCGGCCGGGGGGAAGTCGCTGAAGCTCCTGCCGCGGGTGGAGGCGGCGCTCGACGCCCGCCGCGCCGTCTTCCGGGTCGAGCGGACCCGCAGCCTCGAGCACGGGGTCGAGCTGGCGCTGCGGGCGATCGAGCTCGGCGAGCTCCCGGTAGTCATCTCCGGCGACGGCCTGATCGGGGCGGTCGGCGGGGCGATGGCTGGCTCGGAGACTCCGCTCGGGCTGATCCCCGGCGGTCGCGGCAACGACCTGGCGCGGGCGCTCGGAATCCCCGACGAGCCCGAGGCAGCCGTCGAGGTCGTCCTCGGCGGCCAGAGCCGGCGGATCGACGTCGGCGAGGCCAACGGCAAGCGCTTCCTCGGCATCGTCAGCGTCGGCTTCGACTCTGAATGCAACCGTCTCGCCAACGAAACCCACTTCATCCGCGGCAACCTCGTCTACGCCTACTCGATGGTCCGCACCCTGATCGTCTGGCGCACCGCCCGCTTCACGATCGCGGCCGGCGGCGAACGCAAGCGGATCAGCGGCTACTTCGTCGACGTCGCCAACAACAGCGTCTACGGCGGCGGCATGTACATCGCCCCCGACGCCGAGATCGACGACGGCCAGTTCGACGTCGTCGCGATCGAAGAGGTCGGCAAGCTGAGGTTTCTCCGCGGCCTCAAGGACGTGCTCAAGGGCGCCCACCTCGACAAGGACGAGGTCAGCGTCTTCCGCACCCCGCGCCTCGAGCTCGACGCCAGCCGCCCCTTTCCGGTCTACGCCGACGGCGACCACCTCACCGACCTGCCAGTCTCGCTGCGGGTGCTGCCGCGCTCCCTCTCTGTCCTCGTCCCCCGCGAGGCGGACTGATGGCGGCGAACTGGCGCTCCCGCAGGGGGCTCCTCGGCGCCAAGGTCGCGCTCGCCCGTGCGGTCGGCGTAGCCAGCCGGCGCAGCGGCCGCGGCGGCGGCACGACGCTGCCGGGACGGGTGCTGCTGCGCCTCGAGCCGGAGGCGATCGCCCACCTCGGGAAAGGGCTGGAGGGCAGTCGGACGATCGTCAGCGCCACCAACGGCAAGACGACGACGGCCGGGATGATCGCCGGGATCCTCGCCGCCGACGGACGTCATCCGGTCCACAACCGCGCCGGCTCGAACATGACCTGGGGCGTGGCCACGGCCCTGCTCGAGCAGCGCGGCGGCGAGGGCCTGTTCGAGGTCGACGAGGCCTGGCTGCCGCGGGTGAGCGAGCAGCTGCAGCCGACCCTGATCGTCCTCGGCAACCTCTTCCGCGACCAGCTCGACCGCTACGGCGAGATGGAGGCCCTGGCCGACGAGTGGGCGAAGACGGTGGCGGCGCGCGCCGGGCAGACCGAGTTCGTGCTCAACGCCGACGATCCGCTGATCGCCGACCTCGGCCGCGACCGCGAGGGAGCCCGGCGCGAGGGCGTCCTCTACTTCGGGATCGAGGACGACTCGCAGGCGCTGCCGGAGCTGCAGCACGCCTTCGACGCCAAGCACTGCCGCCGCTGCGGCCATCCCTACGCCTACGAGCGCGCCTTCGTCGGCCACCTCGGTCACTACTCGTGCCCGAACTGCGGCGCCGAGCGGCCGCGGCCGGAGGTCGCCGCCACCGAGATCGAGCTGCGGGGCATGGACGGGTCGCGATCGCGGGTCAGAACCCCCGCCGGCGAGATCGAGCTCGACCTGCCGCTGCCTGGCCTCTACAACGTCTACAACGCCCTCGCCGCGGTCGCCGCCGGGCTGCGGCTCGGGGTGGCCCCAGACAGGATCGGGCATGCCCTGGAGGGGACGCGGGCGGCGTTCGGCCGGGTCGAGACGATCGCGGTGGCCGAGGTGCCCGTCTCGATCCTCCTGATCAAGAACCCCGCCGGCGCCAACGAGGTGCTGCGGACGCTGCTGCTGGAGAGCCGCGAGCGCGGTCCGCTCGACCTCTGGATCGCGCTCAACGACAAGATCGCCGACGGTCGCGACGTCTCCTGGATCTGGGACGCCGACTTCGAGCTGCTCGCCGCCGCGGCACGGCGGGTCGTCTGCTCGGGGACGCGGGGCCCGGAGATGGCGCTGCGGCTGAAGTACGCCGGCTGGCCCGAGGAGGCGATCGAGGTCGTCCCCGGGGTCGAGAGCTCGCTCGACGCCGCGGTCCAGCGGGCCGACGGCCGCCTCTTCGCCCTTCCCACCTACACCGCCCTGCTGGAACTGCGCAAGCTGCTCTCCGACCGCGGCCTGGCGAAGGAGTTCTGGCGATGAGCGCGGCGAGCGCCGCGGCGATCTGGCACGACGTCGAGTGCGGCAGCTACGGCGCCGACCTGCCGCTCTGGAAGGAGCTGGCCGAGCGCTGCGGCGGCCCGGTCCTCGAGCTCGGCTGCGGGACGGGACGGGTGGCCCTTCATCTGGCGCGGCGAGGGCACCAGGTGATCGGGCTCGACCGCGACCCGGAACTGCTCGCGGCGGTGGCGGAGCGCGGAGCCGATCTGCCCCTCGAAGCGCTGGAAGCGGACGCTCGCGATTTCGCCCTCGGGTCGCCAGCCTCCCTCGTCCTCGCCCCCACCCACCTCCTGCAGCTGCTCGCCGACTCCGCCGAGCGCGCCGAATCGCTGCGCTGCATCGCCGCCGCGCTGCGTCCCGGCGGGGTCTTCGCCGCCGCGATCATCGAGGCGATGCCGGAGCCGGACGGCGCGCCCCCTCCCCTCCCCGACGTCCGCGAGGTCGACGGCTGGGTCTACTCGAGCCTGGCGACGGAGGCCGCGGTCGGGCCGGGGGAAATCGTCGTCCGCCGGCTGCGGCAAACGGTCTCGCCGGAAGGCGCCCTGACGGAAGAACCGAACGAGGTGCGGATCGCGACCTTCGCCGTCGCGAGCCTCGAGGCTGAGGCCGAGCCGTTCGGCCTGCTGCCGGCGGGCCGACGCGAGATCGCGGCCACCGACATCCACGTCGGCTCCACGGTCGTCCTCCTGGAGAAGCGGTCCTGATGGAGCTGCGCGTCCTCAGCCTCTACCCGGAGCAGATGAACATCTACGCCGACCGGGGCAACATCCTCTTCCTGCAGCGGCGCTGCGAGTGGCGCGGGATCGGCTTCGCCCATGCCGGTGCCGGGCCCGGCGACCCGGTCGACCCGGCCGCCCACGACCTCTTCTACATCGGCGGCGGCCAGGACCGCGACCAGCGCGCGGTCGCCGCCGACATGGTCGCGACCAAGCAGGGGGCGATCGCGGCGGCGGCCGACGACGGCGCCGTCCTGCTCGCGGTCTGCGGCGGCTACCAGCTGCTCGGCCACAGCTATCAACTTGGCGAGGAGAAGCTGCCCGGGCTGGGGATCGCCGACCTGGAGACGGTGCGCGAGCCCGGGCCGCGGCTGATCGGCAACGTCGCGATCGAGGCCGATCTCAGCGAGGGCTCGCGGCTGATCGCCGGCTTCGAGAACCACGGCGGCCGCACCTACCTCGGAGCCGAGGCGCAGCCGCTCGGCAAGGTCGTCTCCGGCCACGGCAACAACGACCGCGACGGCCTCGAGGGCGTCAGGCGCGACAACGTGATCGGCACCTACCTGCACGGCCCGCTGCTCCCAAAGAACGCCTGGCTGGCCGACCACCTGATCGCCCTCGCCCTCGAGCGCCGCTACGGGTCGCGGCCTGACATCGAGCCGCTACCCGACGAGCTCGAGACCGCCGCTCACGAGTCGGCGCGCAAGGCAGCCGCAGCCTGAATCAGTGTTCCTTATCCCCCCTATAGCGGGGAAAAGGAACACCGCTACCGGCCCGAAGACCCGAACCCGCCTTCGCCGCGAACCGAATCGGTGAGCGCGGCCGCCTCGACCGGCTCGGCCAGCGCGATCGGCGTCAGCAGCAGCTGAGCGATCCGGTCCCCCGGTTCGACCCGGAAGGTCTCGGCCGGATCCGTGTTGAGGAGCAGCACCCGCAGTTCGCCGCGGTAGCCGGAGTCGATCACGCCCGGCGCGTTGACCAGCGCGATCCCATGATCGCGAGCCAGCCCCGACCGCGGCACCACCAGCCCCGCATGCCCGTCCGGAACCTCGATCCCCACCCCGGTCCCAACGCTCCATCGCTCGCCGGGCCCGATATGAGCCGCCTCACAGGCGTACAAGTCAAGCCCAGCATCTCCCTCATGGGCACGCGAAGGCAGAACCGCCTCCTCTTTCAGCTTGGCGACAGGGAGCTGCACCCGCGGCACCCTACAAGGGCTGCATCTCTGTCGCCCTCCCCACCACCCCGCTCAGGCCACCGCCAAATCGCTGAACCGGTGCATCTCCGCCATCGGCACTTTGGCGTGCACCAGCACCCCGTCCTCGCGCTCGGTCCGCTCCAGGTCCCCCGCCACCTCGTGCAGCTCGTGCAGCCGCCCGCCCTCGGAGTACGGGATCAGCAGCTCGACCTCTGTCAAGGTCTCCTCGAAGGCCGCCTCGATCCGTTCGCTCAGCGCCTCCAGCCCCTCACCCTCCTGGGCGGAGATCAGCACCGCCTCGGGATGGTCGAGCTCGGCCTCCTGGCGCTCCTCCTCGCTCAGCAGGTCGACCTTGTTGAAGACGAGCAGGCGCGGCTTCTCGCCGGCCCCGATCTCCTCCAGCACCTCGTCGACCGCCTGCATCTCGGCCAGCCGCCGCTCCTCCGGCGCCGCGGCGTCGACGACGTGGAGGATCAGGTCGGCCAGCACCGTCTCCTCCAGGGTCGCCTTGAAGGCCTCGACCAGCTGATGCGGCAGCTTCTCGATGAAGCCGACGGTGTCGGTCAGCAGGGCGTCGCGGCCGGAGAGCTCGAAGGTGCGCGTGGTCGGGTCGAGGGTGTGGAAGAGGCGGTCGCGGATCTCGACCTCGGCGCCGGTGAGCGCGTTCAGCAGGGTCGACTTGCCGGCGTTCGTGTAGCCGGCGAGGGCGATCCGGGGCAGCGAGGAGCTGTCGCGGCGGGCGCGCATCACGCCGCGGTTCTTCTCCGACTGCCGCAGCCGGCGCCGCAGAGCGGCGATCCGGTTGCGGGCGAGGCGCCGGTCGGTCTCGATCTGGCTCTCGCCGGGGCCCCTGGTGCCGATGCCGCCGTCCATGCGGCCGGCGCCGAGGCGCTCGAGGTGGGTCCAGAGCCCCCGCATGCGGGCCATGTTGTATTCGAGCTGCGCCAGCTCGACCTGGAGCTTGCCCTCGGCCGAGTGGGCGTGGTCGGCGAAGATGTCGAGGATGACCGCGGTGCGGTCGATCACCGGCACGCCCAGCGCCTGCTCGAGGTTGCGCTCCTGGCGTGGGGCCAGCTCGTCGTCGCAGGCGACCAGGTTGGCACCGCAGGCGGCGATTTCCTCTTTCACCTCGGCCAGGCGACCGCGCCCGAAGTAGCGGTCGGGGTCGGGCTGCGGGCGCTGCTGGGTGGCGACGCCCGCCGTGGCGACGCCGGCGGTGCGCAGCAGCTCCTTCAGCTCGGCCAGCGGCTCCCCCTCGGTCCGCCCGTCGACGATGCCGATCGCGAGCGCGCGCTGGCGGGCCCGGCGGTTCGAGACGCCGGCGCCGTTGCTCGAGCCCGCGTCGCGGGTCGGGGTCTGCCTGCCGTTTCTCGAACCTTGCACTCAGGGGAATTGTACGGGCAGCTACGCGGGCGGATAGTGTCCCTGGCGTGAAGGTCTTCCTCACCGGCTGCACCGGCTTCATCGGCGGTGAGGTCGCGCGCCAGCTGCGGGCCCGCGGCGACGAGGTCGCCTGCCTCGTCCGCAGCCCCGGCAAGGCGGCAAAGCTGACCGAGCTCGGCTGCGAGCTCATCGCCGGGGACCTCGGCGACGAAGCGGCGATACGAGGCGGGATGAGCGGCTGCGACGCGGTCGTCCACGCGGCGGCGATGTACGAGGTCGGGATCCCGGCCAAGCAGCGACCGGCGATGTGGGAGGCCAACGTCGCCGGCACCGAGCGGGTGATGAAGGCGGCGCAGGCGGAGAAGATCCCGCGGGTCGTCTACGTCTCCACCGTCGGCATCTTCGGCAACACCCACAAAGAGGTCGTCGACGAGTCCTACCGCAACCCCGAGACCGACTTCACCTCCTACTACGAGGAGACCAAGCTCGAGGCCCACAAGGTCGTCCAGCGGCTGATCGACGAGGGCCTGCCGGCGGTCATCGTCCAGCCCGGCGGCGTCTACGGCCCGGGCGACACCTCCCAGGTGGCCGACCTGCTGGAGCAGTTCTTCGCCGGCAAGCTGCCGCTGATGCCGTTCCCGGAGCTGGGGATCTGCATGACCCACGTCGAGGACATCGCCGGCGGGATCCTCCTGGCGCTGGACAAGGGCGAGCTCGGCGATACCTACGTGATCAGCGGCCCGGCGACGACGATGCGCGAGGCGATCGAGACGGTGGCTCGGGTCAGCGGCCGCAAGGCGCCGAAGCGAGCGCTGCCGACCGGGCTGATGAAGGCGATGATTCCGCTCGGTCCCCTGGTCGGGAAGGTGATGGGACAGCCGCCGAACCTGCGCGAGCTGATCTCCTCGGCCGACAACGTCACGTTTTGGGCCAGCTACGAGAAGGCCGAGCGGGAGTTGGGGTACTCGCCGCGCGGGATGGAAGAGGGCCTGCGGCAGACGCTGGAGGCCGACGACCGCTTTCCGGCTCCAAACGCTTAGGGGAGAGTCGGGGGAGGACTCCCCGGACAACAGCGGGGAGGGTCCGGTGAGCCCTCCCCCGACTCTCATAAGCTGCGTCGATGCGAGTTATCGACGTGATGCACTTGGGTCGCCCCCACGTCATTGGTTGCTGGGAGGTGGACGATGCGCTTGTAGATCCGGGGCCGGAGTCGTCCTTGGCGACGGTGCTGGAGGCGATCGGGGGCGAGCAGCCGCGGGCGGTGCTGCTGACTCACATCCACCTCGATCACGCGGCGGCGACGGGGGCGCTGGTGAGGCGGTGGCCGGAGCTAGAGGTCTACGTGCATGAGCGGGGGGCTCCGCATCTGGTCGATCCCTCGAAGCTGCTGGCTAGCGCGGAGCGGCTCTACGGGGACAAGCTGAAGTACCTGTGGGGAGAGATCCTGCCGGTGCCGGAGGAGAACGTCCGCGTCCTGCATGGCGGCGAGACGTTGCTGGGGATGGAGGTCGCCTACACCCCCGGCCACGCCTCCCACCACGTCTGTTACTTCCACCCAGAGAGCGGCACCGCCTTCGTCGGCGACGTCGCCGCCTGCCGGATCCCGCCCTCGAACCTGATCGTCCCTCCCACTCCCCCGCCCGACATCGACATCGAGGTCTGGGAGGAATCCCTGGACACCGTCGCCGCCTGGTCGCCCCGGCGCCTCGCCCTCACCCACTTCGGCGCCATTGAGGACGACGTCCCCGGCCACATCGAGGCGGTGCGGGCCAAACTGCGCGAAGAGGCCGAGCAGGCGCGGCAGATGGAGAAGTCCGACTACGACGCCGACAACGAGGAGCGGATCCGCAGCGCCCTCGCCGCTGAAGGGGTCGAGGGCGATACCGTCGACGAGCTGCTCCAGGCCGTCCCCACCGCCTACCAGTGGAGCGGCCTCGACCGCTACTGGCGCAAGAAGGCCGAGCGCGAAGCGGCCGACTCAACTACCTGAGGCGAAGGCGCCTGGGGTCTTCACCCGGTTTCACCCGCCGCGGCGGGTCGCTTGAGCCGTCGTATAGTTTCCTCTCGCCCAGTGGGCCGGGGAGGTGCACCCGGAGCCGCCCGATCGGGTTGCCTGGGCAGAGCTGAGCTCCCTCGGGCGGGTGGATCCAGAGCTCGATGACGACCGCCCGCTTCAGGTACTTGACTTCGGGGTCGTCGAGGTGGGGAATCGGGTTCCTGGCGCTGGCGCAAGCCTGCTCGTGGACGGCGACGAGAATGCTGCGGGCGTCCGGGCCCGGGGGCGGCTCTTCCGGGTAGAGCGTCCACGGGAGCGGCCAGGTTCCCTCGTGATCGTCGGGACATTCGACAAGAGTTCGACGCAGCCAGTCGACGCCGGCGGCCTCAGTCGCGCAGGAGAGCCCGATCCGAGGCTGGGGAGGCGCTGCCGAAGCCGTGACCGCGACAGCCAGCCAAACGCCGATCAGGCAGATTGACGCCCCCCACCGAACCCCGGTCATAGGCGAATTCTAGGATGACGAGGAGAGGTGCTCGCGCATCCGCTCTACCGCCTCTTCGATCCGCTCGTCGGGGGCGGTCAGGGCGATGCGGAAGAAGCCCTCGCCGCTCGGCCCGTACATCGAGCCTGGCGAGATGACGACGGCTGCCTCCTCGAGCACGAGCTCGCAGAAGGAGGTCGAGGTGTGGCCCTCGGGGACCGGTGCCCAGACGTAGATCGTTCCCTTCGGGGAGCTGACCTGGACCCCGATCTCGGCGAGGGCGGAGACGACGAGGTCGCGGCGGCGGGCGTAGGTCTTGTTCATCTGTTCGAGGGGCTCGCTCGGCCCCTCGAGGGCGGCGACGCCGGCCATCTGGATCGCCTCGAAGAGGCCGGAGTCGACGTTCGTCTTCAGCCGCCAGTAGGTCTGGATCGCCTCGGCGTTGCCGAGGATCGCCGCGCAGCGCCAGCCGGTCATGTTGTAGCCCTTGGAGAGCGAGAAGACCTCGACGCCGACCTCCTTGGCGCCAGGCGTGGCGAGGAAGCTGGGCGCGGCGTAGCCGTCGTAGGTGGTCTCCGAGTAGGCGTTGTCGTGGACGACGAGGATCTCGTGCTCGCGGGCGAAGGCGACGACCTGCTCGAAGAAGCCCTCGGGGACGACGGCGCCGGTCGGGTTGTTCGGGTAGTTGACGAACATCAGCCGTGCCCGCGCGGCGACCTCGGCCGGGACGGCGCTGAGATCAGGCGCGAAGCCCAGCTCCGGCACCAGCGGCAGCAGCTCGGCCTCGGCGCCGGCGAGGATCGGGCCGCCGGTGTAGACCGGGTAGCCGGGGTCGGAGGCGAGGGCGACGTCACCGGGGTCGAGGAAGGCGAAGCAGAGGTTGTAGATGCACTCCTTGGCGCCGATCGCCGGGATCACCTCGGACTTGGGGTCGATCGCGACGCCGAAGCGGCGGTCGTAGAAATCGGCGCAAGCCTGGCGGAACTCGTCGCGGCCGCGATTGCTCGGGTACCGGTGGTAGTCGGCAACCGCCACCGCCTCCCGCATAGCCTCGACGACGTGCGGGTAGGTCGGTTTGTCCGGGTCGCCGATGCCGAGGCTGATCACGTCGATGCCGGCAGCCCGCTTGTCGGCGATCTGCTGCTCGAGTTCCTGGAACTTGTACGGAGGGATTGCCTCCAGGCGCTTGGACGGGGTGGCGATGCCCATGGGCGCGGAAATCTATGCGATTCGGCCGCTGGCGGCGTTCACTCGCCGTCGAGCTCGGCCAGCGCCTGAACCAGCTCCGGCGACAGCTCGCCCGCGAACACCGGCTCGGCCCAGCCGTCGAGGCGGACGTCGAGGTCCGGCGAGATCTCGACCTGCAGCTCGCCCCCTTCGAGCTCGACCACGAGCTGGCTGGGGGCGCCGCGGAGGAAGGCGGTGACGGCGGCACCGCTGGCGCCGGTGCCGGAGGAGAGCGTCTCACCCACCCCGCGCTCGAAGATCCGCGCCCGCACCCGGTCGCCGTCGACGGCGAGGAAGCTGACGTTGGTGCGGTTGGGGAACAAGCTGTTGCCTTCTATTCCCGGGCCGATCTCACCCAGGTCGAGACCGTCGAGCTCCTCGGCCGGGACGACGATCGCGCACTGCGGGTTGCCGATCGAGACGTGCTGGAACTCCCAGCTGCGGCCGCCGGACTCGAGCCTGCCGCGGCCGTCCTCGGGGCCCGAGGGGAAGTCCTTCGAGGTCGTCGAGGCGCGTCCCATCGCCACCGAGCAGGTCAGCTCGCCGGTGATCGTCGGCCGGATCGGGCCGGCGGCGGTGCCGATCGCGAACTCGTCGGCGTCGGTCCAGCCGTTGCGCCGCAGGTAGAGGATCGCCTCGCGGGCACCGTTGCCGGAGAGCTCGGCCTCGGATCCGTCCGGGTTGAAGATCCGCAGCTCGGCGACGAGCTCGGGGTCCTCGCTCTCCGAGAGCAGCAGGATCCCGTCGGAGCCGACGCCGAAGTGCTGATCGCAGAGCCACTCGACCCGCGCCCCCGTCAGCTCCCACGGCAGCTGCGCCGCCTCGAAGATCAGATAGTCGTTGCCAAGCGCTTGCCACTTCTCGAATTTCACGGGCAGCAGCCTATTGACTCTGCCGATGGGCCGAAAATACGCCTATATGGAGGGAAATAGTCCCGTCAGCATCTGGGTCGCCACTTCGGTGTCGTTCATCCCGGTGCGGTCGATCGGCTCCAGGTTGGGGATTTTCCGCATCCAGGTGAGCTGGCGGCGGGCGTAGTTGCGCGACCGCTTCTTCATCTCTTCGATGTCCCCGGCGAGAAGCTCGTCGAAGCCGAGCGCTTTGCGGGCGGTGCGACCCGGCCCCAGCTCGTCGGCTCGCCGTGCCTCCTCGGCTGCCCCGCCGGCCACGATCGCCTCCGTCCGCGCGTTGATCCGCTCGTAGAGCTGCTCGCGGTCCATGTCGAGCCCGAAGATCTTCGTCGGGTGCCGCGTCTGCGGGGACCACAGCTCGGATTCCTCCGAATGCGGCGGCACCTTCTCCAGCGAAAGCTCCGCCAGCGCCGCCCGCAGGTAGAGCCCCGTCCCCCCCACCACGATCGGAACCCGCCCGGCCTCGAGAGCCCGGTCGATCTCCCTATGAGCGAGCGGCATGTAATCCCCGATCGAGAAGTCCGAGGTGATCGGCACGAACGAGAGCAGCCGATGCTCCAGTCTCTCCTGCTCCTCCGCACTCGCGGCGCCGGTAAGCGTCTCCAGCCCCTCGTACACCTGCAAGGCATCGCAGTTCACGGCGACCGGATCCTCCCCCCGGTCGTGCAGCTTCTCCGCCAGCGTGATGGCCACTCCGGTCTTCCCGACGCCGGTAGGACCGAATATTGCGACCACTGTCATCAGGGTGTCGGTGAAGCCTCGGAACGGCTTGTACTTTTTCGGCGCGCGGCCCTCGGAAGGCGCGAGCCAATCACCGAAAAAGTTGAGTGAGAGGCTTCACCGACACCCCACCCAACGTCTGCGAAGTAGCCGAGGTGATCTCGACGTCAACGAACTCACCGGTCTCGGCAGCCCCGTCGAAGTTGACCGCCTTCCCATGCCGCGTCCGCCCCCGAAGCTTCGTCTCATCGGTGCGGCTGGTGCCTTCGACCAGCACGTCCAGCGTGCGGCCGACGAACCGCTGCGCTCGCTCCGCCGCCCGCCGCTGAACCACCTCGACCAGCCGTTCCAGCCGCTCCACCTTGACTGGGTGGGGCAGCTGCCCGTCCATCGTCGCCGCCTCGGTTTCGCGCCGCGGCGAGAAGATGAAGGTGAAGGCGCCGTCGTAGCCGACCTCCTCCGCCACCTCCAGCGTTTCCCCGAAGTCGCGCTCGGTCTCGCCGGGGAAGCCGACGATGATGTCGGTGGTGATCGCGCAGTCGGGCACGTGCTCGCGGATCAGCGCCACCCGATCCATGTAGCGCTCGCGGTTGTAGGTGCGTCGCATCCGTTTGAGGACGGCGCTCGAGCCCGACTGCAGCGGCAGGTGGATCTGCTCGCAGAGCGCCGGCAGCTCGGCGTGGGCGCGGATCACGTCCTCTTTCATGTCCTTCGGGTGCGGGCTGGTGTAGCGGATCCGCTCGATCCCCTCGATCGCGTCCACGCGGCGGAGCAGATCGGAGAACCCGATCCGCTTCTCCAGCGGCAGGTCGCGGCCGTAGCTGTTGACGTTCTGGCCCAGCAGCGTCACCTCGCGCACCCCGTCGGCCGCCAGCGTCTCGGCCTCGGCGATCAGCTCGCCCGGGTCGCGGCTGACCTCGCGCCCCCTGGTTGAGGGGACGATGCAGTAGGAGCAGACGCAGTTGCAGCCCTGGGAGATCTGCAGCCAGCCCTGGAACTCGCGCTCCCGGCGGGTCGGCAGGTGCCCCGAGAAATCCTCGAACTCGAAGTAGCCCTGGGCGCTGATCGAGTCGCTGTTGAGGAACTCGGCCAGCTTGTGGATCTGGCCCGGGCCGAAAGCGACGTCGACGAAGGGAAAGCGCTCGAAGACCTCCTCCTTCACCGACTGCGCCCAGCAGCCGCCGACGCCGACGATCCGCCCCGGGTCTTCGCCCTTCAGCCGCTTCGCCTCGCCGAGGTGGGCGATGAAGCGGCTGTCGGCCGACTCGCGGATCGAGCAGGTGTTGAAGAGGATCAGGTCCGCCTCCCCCCGCTCGCTCGCCTCCTCGTAGCCGAGCGAGGCCAGCATCCCCCGCATCCGCTCGGAATCGTGCACGTTCATCTGGCACCCGAACGTGGTCACATGAAACTTCTGCGCCATCGAAATCAGATTAGCGTCGTCCAGACCAAGCAGGTCGGTGGACGCAGGGAGCGTGGCGTGCTCTGCACGCAAGCGACCGAGGACGCCGAGATGCGCCGGTCGGGGCGGCGCTACTTGACGGTAAGGGTGCCTTCCATGCCGGCTTCGCGGTGGCCTACCACGGAGCAGTAGAAGGTGTAGGTGCCGGCTTCGAGGTTCGTCGAGACCGATTCTTCGCCTTCGGCGATCGGGTCGAACCCGGCCAGGTCTTTCCCGTCCTGTTCGATCACCACGTTGTGCGGGATCGGGGAGGGATTGTCGAAGTCGATCGTGACCTCGCCCGGCTTGGCGCTGAGCTCGGTCTCGTCGAAGGCGAGCGCGCTGGGGTCGGCGGCCAACGGCAAGGTCGTCGAGGCCTGGGGGCCGGAACTGGACTTCGAAGAACCCTGCGAGCCTTGTTCGTCCTTGGTCACGCCGCCCTTGCCCGAGGCTTCGTCCTCGTCTTCCTTCGAGCCGGTGGTGGGACCGACAGATTCTTTTTCTTCCGGCCCTTCGGCTGCTTGTTCGGCTTCTTCTTCGCCCTCCTCGCGTTCGCCGCCGAGGGCCCCGCCTTCGTTGGAGAAGCCGCCGACGCTCTCGCCCTTTTCGAGCTCTTCGTTGAACTCCGCGTACTCGGCCGCCTTGACCTCCTGCTCTTCGCCGCCGTAGCGGACGGCGAAGGTGGCGGCGCCGAGGACGAACACGGCGAACCAGAGGATTACCGCCGGCAGTGCCCTGCCGGGGAATTTCTCCGATTTCAGCCCGAGGAAGGTGACCGCGAGGGCGGAGACGGCGAGGACGATGCCGCAGGCGTAAAAGAGGGTCTCGTTATCCATATGCAGCCGCGGATCCTATAGAGGTCGACCCGAGACTCGCCGCGAGGCGAGAGCGCGCTAAGCGGCCCTCGCCTCGGCCTCGGCGGCCGGAGCAGCTTCCTCGACCTGCGGCGCCGTTTCGCCGTCGATCCCGAGGCCGCTGCGGATCTTCGTTTCCAGCTCCAGGGCCAGCTCCGGGTTGTCAACCAGGAACTGCTTGGCGTTGTTGCGCCCCTGGCCGAGGCGGGTCTCGCCGTAGGAGAAGAAGGAGCCGGATTTCTGCACCAGGTCCTGCTCCATCCCGAAGTCGAGCAGGCCACCCTCGCGTGAGATCCCGACCCCGTACTCGATGTCGAATTCTGCCTGGCGAAACGGCGAGGCGACCTTGTTCTTGACGACTTTGACGCGGACCCGGTTCCCCACCGCCTCGGTCCCTTCCTTCAGGGTCTCGATCCGGCGGATGTCGAGTCGCTGCGAGGAGTAGAACTTCAGCGCCCGGCCGCCCGGCTGGGTCTCCGGCGAGCCGAACTGGACGCCGACCTTTTCGCGGATCTGGTTGGTGAAGAGGCAGACGGTGTTGGTCCGGTTCAGGTTTCCGGCCAGTTTGCGCATCGCCTGCGACATCAGGCGGGCCTGCAGGCCGACCGTCGTGTCGCCGATCTGCCCGTCGAGCTCCGCTTTCGGGGTCAGCGCCGCGACCGAGTCGATCGCCACCACGTCGACGGCGCCGGAAGCGATCAGCCGGTCCGCGATCTGCAGCGCCTGCTCGCCGTAGTCGGGCTGGGAGACGAGCAGCTCGTCGGTGTCGACGCCGATCGCCCGCGAGTAGACGGGATCGATCGCGTGCTCGGTGTCGATGAAGGCGCAGACGCCGCCCATCGACTGGGCCTGGGCGATGATGTGGTTGACCAGGGTCGTCTTGCCCGAGGACTCCGGGCCGAAGATCTCGACGATGCGGCCGCGGGGAACGCCGCCGATCCCGAGGGCGAGGTCGAGCGCCAGGGAGCCGGTGGGGATCGCCTCCACCTTGACCGTGCCCTTGTCGCCCAGGCGCATCAGGGCGCCCTCGCCGAACTCTTTCCTGATGCCGCTGACGGTGCTTTCCAGCGCGGCGTCCTTTGCTTTCGCCTCCTTCGCGGAGACGTCGTTCAAGGTCGTTTTCCTGTCTGCCATCTCGATCACCTCACTGCTGCCTCATCCGGGCAGCTCGACTTGTGCCAACGGTACGTAGCGCGCACCGGTTGGCTGGAGTTCAGAACGGTAAAGCGTCATCCGGCGGCAAATCCGCGCCTCTGACATCCCCTCCGGCAGCTTCCCAGGAGGATCCGAGACCACCGCCGGCCGCTTCGATCCCCGCCCCTCGGGACGGACCCGGGCGACGGTCACATGCGGCCAGAACGGCCGCTTCTCGTGCTCGTAGAAGCCCCCCTCGGCCAACCCTTGGGCAACGCCCGCCTGCAGGGCCTCGGCCCCCGGAGAGAGTGCCGGCAGCGCGTAGAGCCGCGCCCGGCCCCGCGGCGGCCGCTGCTCGGGGTCGAGCAGCTCCACCCAGGGCGCCGGGCCGACCCGCTCCCGCACCACCGCCGCGATCGCCTCGACCTCCTCCTGCGGCCGCTGGCCGAGGAAGGCGAGGGTGACGTGGAGGGACTCCGGAGCGACCGGGCGCAGGGCCGGATCGACCAGCGCCTCCCTCCCCCAGGCGACGATCCCCTCGCGGAGCTCGTCGGGCAGGTCCAGTGCCACGAACAGGCGCACCCGTGGGCTTTTCAGTCGCTCCTCGACCACGGCCGCCACGCTATGGAGTCGCTACGCACGAAACAACGCCGCAAAGCAAATTCTCGCCTACGACTTCGTGCCTTCTTGCTCGCCGAGCAGCATGCGCAGCAGGTGCATCCCGACCAGGGCCGAGCGTTCGCGGATGTCGAGCCGCCCGCCGGGGATGACGGGATCGCGGGCGATCGCGCTTCCGTCGGCGAGGCGAGCGTTGAAGCAGACGTAGCCGACGGGTTTCTCCTCGCTGCCGCCGCCGGGCCCGGCGATGCCGGTGATCGAGACCGCGACGTCGGCGTCGAAGCGCTCGATCGCCCCGATCGCCATCGCCTCGGCCACCTCCGGCGAGACCGCCCCTTTCGCCTCGATCAGCTCGGGATCCACTCCCAGCATCTCGCACTTCGCCTCGTTGGAGTAGGCGACGACGCCGCCGGCGAAGTACTCCGAGGCCCCCGCCAGGTCGGTGATCCGAGAAGCCAGCAGGCCGCCGCTGCAGGACTCGGCCAGGGCCAGCTTGCGGCCGAGCAGGAGCGTCGCCACCTGGGCGTCGATCGTCTCGCCGTCGAGGCTGAAGGTCTCCTCTCGGTGGCGCTCGACCAGGCCCTCCCGCACGCCCTCGGCGACCGTCTCGGCCTCGTCGCGGTAGCGGACGTCGATCTCGATCTCCCCCCGGCGCAGGCAGGTGGTGATCTCGACCGCGTCCAGCTCGAGGCCCCCGGCCTCCATCTCCCGCAGGCTTTTCGCGATCTCCGACTCGGGAACGCCGAACATCCGCATCGTGTATCCGCGCAGCGGCGTCGCCCGGCCGAGCAGCTCCCGCACCGGCTCGGTCTCCACCGCCGCCGCCCACATCGGCTGCAGCTCGCGCGGCGGTCCCGGGAGGACGAGGACGATCCGCTCCCCCGCCGGCACCACCAGCCCCGGCGCCGTCCCCACCGGGTTCAGCGCCACCGCCCCCTCCGGGACCATCGCCTGCTTGCGGTTGGCAGTCCGCAGGGCCTCGGGGTCGAGCCGGAAGCGCTGGGCGAAGCCACTGAGGATCTCGGCGATCTTCGCCTCCATCTCCTCGTCGAGGACCATCCTGCGGCCGGCAAAGCGGGCGACGACCTCGGCGGTGAGGTCGTCGGCGGTCGGCCCGAGGCCGCCGGTGGTGACGATCAGGTCCATCCCCTCGGCGGCCATGAACCGCAGTCCGGCTTCGAGGTCGTCGGGACGGTCGGCGACGACGAGGATGTGGGCGACCTCGACGCCCTCCTCGGCCAGTCGTTCGGATACCCAGGGCCCGTTGCCGTCCTGGATCCGGCCGGTGAGGACCTCGGTCCCGGTGACGAGGATGCCGGCGCGGATCACGGCAGATCTCGGGGCGTAACGGAGCTGGACGGGCGCATCGCGCCCTGACGCTACCGAACCGGAACCGCGTCCCCCACGTGCACTGGCGCCGCCTGCCGCTGGGGCTTGACGTTGCCGCTCCCCCCGCCCCCGCCCTCGCCGCTGAAGAGGCCGATCGCGATCAAGGCGGCGACGACGAGCGCCAGCACGATCGCCGTGACCAGCCGCGGGGGGAGCTGGCGCCTCCTGCGGCGACGGGCGCGGATCACCTTGCGGGGGCGCGGATCGACCCGTGGCAGCCGCTCGCCCGGACGTGCCGACCCCCGCAGCTGCCGCTGTTCCTCGGCCAGGCGGTCTCCGTCGAGCTCGAGCAGGGCGCCGTAGGTGCGGATGAAGGCCCGGGCGTAGGTGTCGCCGGGCAGCTCGTCCCAGTCCTCGTTCTCGATCGCCTGCAGGTAGCGGGCGCGGATCTTGGTCGCCTCCTCGGCCTCCTGCAGGCTCAGCTTGCGCCTGGCGCGGGCGTCGCGGAGCTTGTTGCCGACTCCATCGTCCACGCCCCCATTCTGCGCCCCCGCGAGGGGATTCGCAAAGCCCTCGTCCTAGGCGTCGTCGGAATCGACCGCGATCGGCTCGGGCTCGGAGTCGGCTCCACCGAGCACCCGCGGCAGATCCGCCTGGCTGACCAGCACCTGGCGGGGTTTCGAGCCCTCGTAGCCGGAGATGACGCCGCGCCGCTCCAGCATGTCGATCAGGCGGCCGGCCCGCGTGTAGCCGACCCGCAGCCGCCGCTGGACCATCGAGACCGAGGCGGTCTCGGTCTGCACGACCAGGCGAATCGCCTCGTCGAGGAGGTCGTCGCTGTCGGGGTCGAAGTCGTCCTCGCCGCGGCCCTCGCTCTCGGCCTCCACCGGCGCCTCCAGCAGCTCGTCCTCGAACTCCGGTTCGCCCTGCTTGGCCCAGTGCCCGGTGATCCGGGCGATCTCGTCCTCGGTGATGAAGGCGCCCTGGACGCGAGAGAGTTTCGAGGTGCCGGCACCGCGGAACAGCATGTCCCCCTGGCCAAGCAGGGCCTCCGCCCCGCCCTGGTCGAGGATCACCCGGGAGTCGGTCTGCGAGGAGACCGCGAAGGCGATCCGCGAGGGGATGTTGACCTTGATCGTGCCGGTGATGATGTCGGTCGAAGGGCGCTGGGTCGCCAGCACCAGGTGGATCCCGGTCGCCCGCGACTTCTGCGCCAGGCGGATGATCGAATCCTCGACTTCGGCCGGGGCGACCATCATCAGGTCCGCGAGCTCGTCGATCACGCAGAGGATGTGCGGCAGCGGCGCCTCGCCCCGCTTCTGCCGGACCTTGTTCAGCTCGTTCAGGTTCCGGGCCCGTGCCTCGCTCATGATCCCGTAGCGGCTCTCCATCTCGGTGATCAGGTTGGAGAGGACGTTGGCCGCCAGCCGGGGCGAGGTCACCACCGGCGTCAGCAGATGGGGGACGTTCTCGTAGTGGTTGAGCTCGACCTGCTTGGGGTCGACCAGGACCAGCCGGACCTCGTTCGGCGAGGCCTGCATCAGGATCGAAGAGAGGATCGCGTTGACGCAGCCGCTCTTGCCCGAGCCGGTGGTGCCGGCGACGAGCACGTGCGGCATCTTCGCGATGTCGGTCCAGACCGCGTTGCCGTCGATTCCCTTGCCGAGCCAAGCGACCAGCGGCGAGGTCTTCTCCGGCCGCCCCGCGTAGATGTCGCCGAGGCGGACCATCTTGCGGGTGCGGTTGGGGACCTCTACGCCGACCGCCTGCTTGCCGGGGATCGGGGCGAGGATGCGGATGTCGGTCGACGCCAGCGCGTAGGCGATGTCGTTGGCCAGCTCGGTCACTTTCTTGACTTTGGTCCCGGGCGCGAGGCGCAGCTCGAAGCGCGATACGTGCGGGCCGCTGACGATGCCGACGATCTTCGCCTCCACCCCGAAGTGGCCCAGGGTCTCGACCAGCTTGCGGCCGACTGCTTCGTGGTCGCGCGGGTCGGGCCCCTTGTCGTTCTTGCCGCGTTCGAGCAGCTTCGGCGAGGGGGGGCGGTAGTCGATCTCCTCCGACATCGTCACGCCCCGTTTCGAGCCCATCGGGGTCAGTCCGGCGTGGGCGCGATCCCCCTCGTCGACGACCGCGACGGCGTCCTCGGAGTCGTAGTTCTTCAGCTCGACCTGGTCGCCGACCTCGGGCTCGGGCTCCTCCTCATCCGCGGGCGTCTCGGCATCGAAGACCTGGGTGTCGAAGTCGTCCTCCTCGGCGAGGGCGACGGTCGGTTCGAAGTCCTCGTCCTCCTCGGGGTAGGCGCTCATCACGTCGGTCGGGCCGGCGACGGTGGCGGCCTCGGTTCGAGCCTGGCGATGCTCGCGCCAGTCGGCGTGGGTCCTGGCGACGGTGCGCGCATCGGCGTCGCCGCCGGCGAAGGCGCCGCGGAAGATCCCCCGCAGGCCCCTGCCGATCCCTCGCGCCAGGGCGGAGACCGAGGTGCCGGTCAGCAGCATCCCGCCGACGAGGAGCAGCATCACCGTGAAGATGCGGGCCCCGACCTGGCCGAAGAGGTAGGCGAGGGCGGTTTCGGCGCCGTAGCCGACCTTGCCCCCCTCCCAGCCGAAGAAGAGGACGAAGACGAGGTAGACGCCGAAGGCGACGAGGAAGAGCGCGATCAGATCGAGGTGGCGCTGCTCCAGCCCCGCCGGCAGTCGCAGCCCTCCGCCCTTGGCCTTCCCCTTCGGTTTGCGCTTGGACGCAGCTTTGCCTCGTCGCGCCGATCCGGCGCGCTTCTTACGCACGAACATGTCTCCCGGTTCGACGCGGAGCCCTCCACCCCTGCGCGCCACTAAATTCGGCCTAAAAGTCGCGCGGAGCGGTGTTTTCCGCGGCTACCATCGTCTTGTGCTCTCCGAAATCGATCAGATCGGCGGCCGCGTCCTCATCGTCGAGGACGACGTCGACATCGCCGACGTCCTCCGCCGCTCGCTTCGCAACGAGGGGTACGAAGTCCGCACCTCCGCCGACGGGGTCGAGGCGCTCGACGTCGCCGCCGGGTTTTCCCCCGACCTGGTGGTGCTCGACCTCGGCCTGCCGGGGATGGACGGGGTCGAGGTCTGCCGTCGCCTGCGCAGCGACGGCGACGTCCCGATCCTGATGCTGACCGCGCGGGCGGAGACCGAGGACCGGGTGACCGGGCTCGACAGCGGCGCCGACGACTACCTGGTGAAGCCGTTCGAGCGCAAGGAGCTGCTGGCCCGGATCCGGGCCTTGCTGCGGCGCCGCCCGCCCCGGGGCTCCGCCTCGCTGGAGGTCGGCGACCTCTGCCTCAACCCCGACACCCGCGAGGTGCGCCGCGGCGAGCGCGAGATCGAGCTGACCAACCGCGAGTTCGAGCTGCTCGAGTTCCTGATGCGAAACGAGCGCCTCGTCGTCTCCCGCGAGCGCCTACTCGACGAGGTCTGGGGCTACGACCCGATGGCCGCGACCAACACGATCGACGTCTTCATCTCCAACCTGCGGCGCAAGCTCGAGGCCGGCGGCGAGGGGCGCCTGCTGCACACCAAGCGCGGAGCCGGCTACGTCCTCAAGGCTTGAGGTGCCCTCCGTGCGCCGACTGATCCGCCTCAGGGCCTGGCCGGTGCGCTGGCGACTCGCGCTCGTCTCCTCCGGGCTGACGCTGGCGATCCTCCTCCTCTTCGGCGGCCTGATCGGCAAGATCGCGACCGAACGGATCCGCGACGACTTCAACGGCGAGGTGACGAGCGCCGCGAAGATCCTCTCCGGGCAGATCCAGGTCGTCTACCCCGCCTTCGGCGGCAAGCCGGAAGCGGTGGCAAAGCCGCAGCTGATCGACGCCTTCGCCCTGCCCGACGACGCTTCGGTCTGGATCTACGACGCTGAAGGCAACGTCGTGAACTCCAACGAAGGGGCCGACCCGCTGGGAACGCCGAAGCGCGGCCTGGCCAACTTCAACGGGATGCGGGTCGCCACCGAACCGATCCGCGACGAAACCCGGACGATCACCGGCTTCGTCCAGTACGGCCGCAGCCTCAGCCACGTCGAAGAGACGGTCGACCGGGTCTGGCTGCTCGTCTTCGGCGGCATCCTCGGCGGCACCCTGCTAGCGGTCTTCGCCGGGGTGATGATCGCGCGGCGGGCGATGCGGCCGATCGCCTCGCTGACCGCGACCGCGCGGGACATCGCCACCACCCGCGACCCGTCGAAGCAGATGCCCGAGCCGGTTGCCGACGACGAGGTCGGGGAGCTGGCTCGGACCCTGGACGAGATGCTGCGCTCGCTCGACGCTGCCCGGACCGAACGCGAGGGCGTGATGCAGAAGCAGCGCGAGTTCGTCGCCGACGCCTCGCACGAGCTGCGGACGCCGCTGACCAGCGTGCTCGCCAACCTCGAGCTGCTGCAGGCCTCGCTCGACAGCAGCGGCCAGGCCGAGGACCGGGAGATCGTCGACTCGGCCCTGCGCTCCTCGAAGCGGATGGGCCGCCTGGTCGGCGACCTGCTGCTGCTGGCGCGAGCCGACGCCGGCCGCTTCGAGGCCCACCGGCGCGTGGACCTGGCGGAAATCGCCGGCGACGCGGCGGCGGAGGCGGCGCCGCTGATGGGCGAGCGCCGGCTCGTGGTCGAGAACGAGCACCCGCTCTGGGTGGACGGGAGCCGCGACGAGCTGCACCGGCTGGTCCTCAACCTGCTCGACAACGCGATCCGCCACACGCCCCGCGGTGCCTGCGTCGAGCTGATGCTGCGCGAGGAGGACGGCAAGGCGGTGGTCGAGGTCGCCGACGACGGCCCCGGGATTCCGGCCGAGATGCGCACCCAGATCTTCGACCGCTTCGTCCGCGGCACCGGCCCAGCCGACACCGCCCGCGGCACCGGCACCGGCCTCGGCCTGGCGATCGTCAGCGCCGTCGCCGCCTCCCATGGGGGAACGGTGGAGGCCGGCGAATCGGAGAGCGGAGGCGCCCTCTTCACCGCCCGCATCCCGCTCGCGCGCGAGCGGAAACCGAGCCCGAAACCTTTAAAGACGCTTTAGGCCTCGCCCCTAGATTTCCCGGTGGACGAGACACATTGCCCGCCGGAGCTTTCTCCCCAGAACTCGCTCCGGCGGGCTTTTTGTTGGCCGGAGGTAGGTGGTGGGTGAGGGAGTCGGGTGGGGGTCGCTGGGAGCACCTCGGCCGGGAACTACACAGTCTTCTGCTGGCGCCTCGGGACTTACTGGCCCGGCTTCATGCTGAGTACCCAGCGACACCCACCCGACTCCCTCCGCAATCGAATTCGGTTTGACGACCAAAACCAGCGGGGCGTGAGCCCCTATCCCGCTCCTCTCGGCGGAGGTGCTCCGAGAAGGGGGCACCCACCCCCTCCCCCCACCCCACCAGATCAGTCGATCAGACCTCGACCACGACCGGGAGGATCATCGGGCGGCGGCGGAGGCGCTGCCAGACGAACTTGCCGATCGCGTCGTGCAGGTCTTCCTCGACCAGGTGGTTCTCGCGTTTGCCGGCGCTGGCGGCGTCGTCGAGCTGGTCTTCGACCAGGTCCTTGAGGTCTTCGACCAGGTTGCCCGCCTCCTCGAGGAAGGCGACGCCGCGGAAGATCACCTCGGGGTCGGCGGCGACGGCGCCGTCATCGCTGGAGATCGTCGCGACGACGATGAAGATGCCGTCGGCGGAGATCTCGCGGCGGTCGCGCAGGGCGGCGTCGTCGGGCTCGCCGATGTTGACGCCGTCGACGTAGATGACGCCGGCGTGGATGTCCTCGCCGAACCCGGCGCCGGACCCGTCGACTTCCAGCGGCAGCCCGTTGCGGCCCTGGAAGATGCTGTCGTGGTCGATCCCGACCGATTCGGCCAGCTCCGAGTGCAGCCGCAGGCGCTTGTGATCGCCGTGGACCGGCATCACGTACTTCGGCCGGGTCAGGTTCAGCATCAGCTTCAGCTCCTCCTGCCAGCCGTGGCCGGAGGCGTGGATCGGCGCGTCTTTGGCGGTGATCACGGTGGCGCCGATCTCGTAGATGCGGTCGATCGTCTCGTTGACGGCACGCTCGTTTCCGGGGACGGGGGTCGCCGAGAAGACGACGGTGTCGCCGGAGTGGAGCTGGACGTCGCGGTGGTCGTTGTTGGCCATCCGCCGCAGCGCCGAGAGCGGCTCGCCCTGGCTCCCGGTCGAGATCACGACGACCTTCTCGTCGGGGAAGTCCTCGATCTCGCGGGGCTGGATGAAGATCCCCTGCGGGGCGTTGGCGATCCCGAGGTTGGAGGCGATGTTGAAGTTCTTCCGCATCGAACGCCCGACCAGCGCCACCTTGCGGTCGAGCCGCGAGGCGGCGTCGATCACCTGCTGGACGCGGTGGATGTTGGAGGCGAAGGAGGTGACGATGATCCGCCCCTTGCAGCGGGAGAACTGCTCCAGCAGCGCCGGCCCGACTGCTGACTCCGAGGGCGCGACCCCGGGCCGGTCGGCGTTGGTCGAGTCGCCGCAGAGCAGCGTCAGGCCTTCCCCGCCGAGCGCGGCGAGGCGCGAGACGTCGGCCGGGCGGCCGTCGACGGGGGTCTGGTCGAACTTGTAGTCGCCGGTCATCAGGACCGAGCCCGCGTCGGTCTTGAGCAGGACCGCGCGCATGTCGGGGATCGAGTGGGCGAGGTGGATCAGCTCGAGCTCGAACGGTCCCCGCTTCACCTTCTCCCCCGGCGGCAGCTCCTGCAGGGGGGCCGACTCGCCGAGCTTGTGCTCGTCGAGCTTGGAGCGGACCATCCCGATCGTCAGCAGGCCGCCGTAGATCACCGGCGGCATCCCGATCTCGCGAAGCACGTAGGGCAGCGCCCCGACGTGGTCCTCGTGGCCGTGGGTGAGGACGATCGCCTCGATGTCGTCGGCGCGGTCGCGCAGGCATGAGAAGTCGGGCAGCACGAGGTCGATCCCGTGCATCTCGGCGGTCGGGAACATCAGCCCGGTGTCGACGACGACGATGCGGCCGTCGTACTCGATCACGGTCATGTTCTTGCCGATCTCGCCGAGGCCGCCCAGGGGCAGCACGCGAAGTTTGCTTGGCACTAGTTGTCGCTCACTCTCTATCGATGTTCTAACTGGCGACGGCGACGCCCGCGGCATCGAGGCCGGCCTTGATGGCGGCTCGCTGCTCGGCATCGGCAGACACCAGGGGAAGTCTCAGTCGGTCCTCGCACAGCCCCAGCATCGCCAGGGCCGCCTTCAGCGGAATCGGGTTGGTGGTGACCGAGGTCGCCTCGTAGGCGGGCGTGATCTCGGCGTCGATCGCCCGGGCGCGGCCGAGGTCGCCGCTCTGGGCGGCCTCCCACATCTCCCGCATCCGGTCGCCGACGATGTGCGAAGCGACGGTGATCCCGCCGCCGCCGCCGAACTCGAGCACGCGGAGGAAGACGTTGTCGTTGCCGGCGAGGACGGTCAGGCCCTCGATTGGCCCCAGCTCATCGTCGTTGGCCTGCTTGACGGCGACGATGTTGTCGACCGAACGTCCGATCTCGCCCAGCAGCTCGGGGCTGGCGTTGATCACCACCCGCGAGGGGATGTTGTACATCACCATCGGCAGCTCCGGGACCGCCGCGGCGACGGTTTCGAAGTGGGCGCGGATCCCAGCGGGATTCGGCTTGTTGTAGTACGGGACGACGACCAGCGAGGCGTCGGCGCCGGCGTCGGCGGCCATCCGCGTCAGCTCGCAGGAGTGGCGGGTGTCGTTGGTGCCGGTGCCGCAGACGATCAGGACCTCGTCGCCGACCTCCGCCCGCACCGTCTTCAGGAGATCGATCTCCTCCTGGTCGGTCAGGGTCGGGCACTCGCCGGTGCTCCCGGAGATCACCAGCCCGTGCGAGCCGTGCTCCAGCAGGTGGGCGGCCAGGCGGCGGGCGCAGTCGTGGTCGACCGCCCCGCTCTCGTCGAACGGGGTCGCCATCGCCGTCAGCAGTCCCTTGATCTCCATCATCGCTCTCAGGGTATCCCGTCGCGCGGCCCTAAAGCAGCTTCTCGAGCCCGACGATGAAGCGGTCGGGCAGCTCCGCGACCTTGCGGCAGGCGAGGATGACGCCGGGCATGAAGGAGCGACGGTCGATCGAGTCGTGCCGGAGAGCGAGGGTCTGGCCGACGCCGCCGAAGATCACTTCTTGATGGGCGACGAGGCCGGGCAGGCGGACCGAGTGGATCGGCTGGTGGACGTTGCCGCCAGCCGCGTCGATCAGCTCCTGCGTGCGCTTCGCGGTTCCGGAAGGGGCGTCGAGCTTGCGGTCGTGGTGGAGCTCGACGATCTCGCACTCGGGCATGTGCCGGGCGATCGTCTGCGAGACCTCCATCAGCAGCACCGCGCCGATCGCGAAGTTGGGAGCGACGAAGCAGTTGGCCTGCGAGGCCTCGGCCGCCGCGCGGGCCGCGTCGAGGTCGAACCCGGTGGTGCCGACGACGGTGTGGACGCCGGCCTCGAGGCAGGCGCGGACGTTGGCCAGGGCCGTGTCGGGAACGGTGAAGTCGACGACGACGTCGGCCTCCGGCAGGACCTCGCTCAGCTCGGTTCCCAGTGCGGGATCGGCGCGCCCGGTCAGCTCCAGCCCCTCTGCCTCCTCGACCGCTTCGCAGACGGTGGCGCCCATTTTCCCAGCGGCCCCGGCAACGGCAACGCGGGTCACCGAGGCACCCCCGGACGCGAAGCGGAGGGGGTGCCGACTGACGTCATGCGGCTACCAGGGCCTCGCTGACGGGAGCCAGCGCCTTGCGGAAGCGGTCTTCGTCGGCGCCGACGCAGGCGGCGGAGAGGCGGTCGGCCGCGTAGAGCTCGCTCGCCAGCTCGGTCAGGTCGTCGACCTTGATCGCGTCGACCCTGGCCAGCATCTCGTCGAGGGTTTCGATCGGCAGGCCGAACAGGGTGGCGCGGGAGATCCGCGTCATCCGCGCCGCCGTCGACTCCGAGGAGAGGACGAGGCGGCCCTTGACGCTCTCCTTCGCCCGCGCCAGCTCCTCCTCTGAGACCGGCTCCGATCGCAGGCGCGCCATCTCGCTGCCGATGATCGAACAGGCCTCCTCCACGTTGTCCTCGCGGGTGCCGACGTAGGTGGCGACGAGGCCCTGGTCGGTGAACTGCTCGTTGTAGGAGCCGACCGAGTAGGCGAGGCCGCGCTTCTCGCGCACCTCGCGGAATAGGCGCGAGGAGGTGGAGCCGCCGAAGATCGCGTCGAGGACCGCCAGCGGGTAGCGCCGCTGGTCGTCGCGGCGCAGGCCCGGCGCCCCGAAGCAGATGTGGTACTGCTCGGTTTCCTTCTGCAGGAAGCAGAGCCGGGAGTCGCCGCTGAGGGGGGCCTCGCGGGTCTCCCCCTCCCCCGCGCTCGGCGGATCGACCAGCCGTTCGGCCAGCTCGACGATGCGAGCGTGGTCGAGGTGGCCGGCAGCGCCGACGACGATCTGCGGCCCCGCGTAGTGGGCGCTGCGGTAGGCCTCGATGTCCGGGACCGGGATCGAGGCGATCACCTCTGGTTCGCCCAGAACCCGACGCCCCAGAGGATGCTCGCCGAAGACGGCCTCGGCCAGCACGTCGTGGACGCGGTCCTGCGGCTCGTCGTCGTACATCGCGATCTCCTCCAGCACCACCTGGCGCTCGGAGTCGATGTCGGGATAGGTCGGCGCCAACAGCATCTCCGCCAGCAGGTCGAAGACGTCCTCGGTGTGCTCGTCGAGGAAGCGCGCGTGCAGGTGCGTCGTCTCCTTGCCGGTGGCGGCGTTGATCGAGGCACCGAGGCCGTCGAAGCGCTCGGAGATCTCGATCGCCGAGTAGCGCGCGGTCCCCTTGAACAGCAGGTGCTCGAGGAAATGCGAGACCCCGGCCTGCGCCGGGGTCTCGTTCCTGGATCCGGTCCGGACCCAGAGCCCGAGCGCGACGGAGCGGACCGAGGGAACCTCCTCGGTCACGACCCGCACGCCCGAGCCGAGCTCGGTGAGCTTGGCGCCGGTCAACTAGCCGCGGCGCTCGCGTTCACGGCCGCCGCGTCCACCGCGGTCGCGGTCACGACCGCCGCGTCCGCCGCGATCGCCGCCGTTGCGCCGACCGCCGTCGCCGGAACCGACCGAGGCCAGTTCCTCCGGCGATTTGCCCGCGACCGAGGGGTCGTCGGTGAGGCGCAGGCCGATCCGGCCGCGCTCCTTGTCGACCTCGACCACGGTGACGTCGATCTCTTCGCCCGCTTTGAGGACGTCGTCGACGGAGTCGACCCGCTCGCCCGGCTTCACGTTGGAGATGTGAAGCAGGCCGTCGGTGCCCTTGACCAGCTCGACGAAGGCGCCGAAGGTCGTCGTCTTCACGACTTTGGCGGAGTCGTAGCGATCGCCGATCTCGGCCTCCTTGGTCATCGAGTTGATGCGGGAGACGCAACCCTCGACGAGTTCGCCGGTCGGGGCGTAGATCCGCACCGTGCCGTCGTCCTCGACGTCGATCTCGGCCTCGAACTCCTCGCAGAGAGCGCGGATCGTTTCGCCGCCTTTGCCGATGACCGCCCCAATCTTCTCCGGGTCGATCTTGATCGACTCGATCGCCGGCGCGTGGATCGAGAGCTTCTCCCGCGCCCCGTCGATCGCCTCGGCCATCTTGCCGAGGATGAACTGGCGGCCCTTGTTGGCCTGGTCCAGCGCATCCCGGAGGATGTCGAAGGTGACGCCGGTGATCTTGATGTCCATCTGCAGGGCGGTGATGCCCTCGGCGGTGCCGGCGACCTTGAAGTCCATGTCGCCGAGGTGGTCCTCGACGCCGGCGATGTCGGTGAGGACGATGTAGTCGTCGCCCTCCTTGATCAGGCCCATCGCGACGCCGGCGACCGGTGCGGTGACCGGGACGCCCGCGGCCTGGAGGGCCATCGAGGAGGCGCAGACCGAGCCCATCGAGGAGGAGCCGTTGGACTCGAGGGTCTCGGAGACCACCCGGATCACGTACGGGAACGACTCTTCGTCGGGGATCGTCGCCACCAGGGCGCGCTCGGCGAGGGCGCCGTGGCCGATGTCGCGGCGCTTCGGGCCGCGCATGAAGCCGGCCTCCCCGACCGAGAAGGGCGGGAAGTTGTAGTGGTGCCAGAACCGTTTCGTGGTCTGCAGGCCGAGCGTGTCGATCCGCATGTCCATCCGGGTCGTGCCCAGGGCCACGTTGGAGAGGATCTGGGTCTCGCCGCGGGTGAACAGGGCGGAGCCGTGGACGCGCGGGGAGATGTCGACCTCGGTCTCGATCGGGCGGATCTCGTCCTGGGCGCGGCCGTCGGGGCGCTTCTTTTCGACGGCGATCGCCTTGCGGATCGTTTCCTTCTCGATCGAGTCGATCGCGGCCTTGACCTCGGAGACGCGCTCGGCGTCGACCTCGCCGTCCTCGTGGGCGGCCGCGTAGTGGCCGATCACCTCGTCCTTGACCTTGTCGATCGCCTCGTAGCGCTCGAGCTTGCCCTCGGTGGCGATCGCGTCGACCAGAGCCTGTCCATGAGAGCCCCGGATCTCGGAGAGCAGGCCCTCGTCGATGCTGGGGGCCTCGACCTGGATCTTCTCCTTGCCGACCTTCTGCTGCAGCTCCTCCATCACGGCGCAGAGCTTCTTGATCTCGGCGTGGGCGATGTCGAGGGCGTCGAGGATCTCGGCCTCGGTGACGCCGCTGGCGCCTGCCTCGACCATCAGGATCGCCTCGCTGGTGCCGGCGACGATGAGGTCGAGTTCGAGCTCCTCGTGCGTCTCCTCGGGCGGGTTGACGACGAAGCCGCCGTCGTGTTTGCCGATGCGGACGGCGCCGACGTGGTCGGCGACCGGGACCGGCGAGATCGCCAGCGCCGCGGAGGCGCCGTTCATCGCCAGGATGTCGTAGGGGTTGACCTGGTCTACCGACATCGGGATCGCGACCAGCTGCGTCTCGTAGTGCCAGCCCTTGGGGAAGAGCGGGCGGATCGGGCGGTCGATCATGCGCGCGGTCAGCGTTGCCTTCTCGCTGGATTTGCCCTCGCGACGGAAGAACGAGCCGGGGATCTTGCCCGCGGCGTACATCCGCTCCTCGATGTCGACGGTGAGGGGAAGGAAGTCCACGTCGCGCAGGCTGCCGACGGTGGCGGTGCAGAGGACCATCGTGTCGCCGCTGCGGACGACGACGGCGCCACCCGCCTGCTTCGCGAGTTTGCCGGTCTCGAAGGAAATCTGGCTATCGCCGATATCCGCCGAGACGCGGGTAACGTCAAACATGCTCATTTAGTTGTACCTCCGGCCGCCCGGTTGGCGGCTCGTTGCGTTCAGAACTCTCGTTCTCTGTCACGCAGAAGAGTACAGGCATCGAAAACCGCTGGAGTGCCCGTGACCCCAGCGCGGATGCCGGATTGGAAATCGTGCCGGATCCGAGCCTGGACGCCCTCCGAGCGGCGGTCGGCCTGGAAGCGGTCGAGATCGAGACCGAGGTCCTCCGCCCGCCGCCACAGATGCGGGTCGTCGACCCGGCCGCGGTCGCCGTAGAGCGAGTCGACCATCTCGAAGAAGCGGCCCTGCAGCCCGGCCGCCTCGGCCGCCGCGTGCAGGGCCGGCGAGCGCGGGTGCTTGCTGGCGACGGGGAAGTGACGGAAGACGAGCCGTCCGGGCCGCTCGCGCAGTCGCCCCCAGGCGGCGGCGCAGCGCGGGCAGCCGAGGTCGGCATAGACGATCGACCCCTCCTCCCCCTCGCCGCGGACGTGGTCATCGGGTCCGACCGCGGGAATGGCGGCACTCGTCAGTTCGCTCATTGCCCCAGTCTGTCGTTTTCCTTGCTCCACAAGGAAAACGACGGATTCGCGCTAGGAGAGCGCGTCGAAGATGACGTTGGCGCCGGGAAACTCGCCGGGGTTCGACGATTCGTGGGTCCAGGCGACCTTCCCCTCCTCGTCGACGAGGACGAGGGTGCGGTTGGCGAAGCCGAGCGGGGCGTCGAGGTAGGAGCCGTAGGCGCGGGCGACCTCTCCCTTCGGCTCGAAGTCCGAGAGCAGGGTCGTGTCGATCCCCAGCTTCTCCTGGAAGGCCTTGTGGGCGAAGAAGCTGTCGACGCTGATCCCGACCAGCTCGACGCCCTGGGTCTCGATCTCGGGCTTGACCTCCTGGTAGATCGAGAGCTGGTCGCCGCAGACGGGGCTGAAGTCGCCGGGATAGAAGACCAGCAGGACCTTGCGTTCCGCGTAGTCGGAGAGCGAGACCTTCTCCCCGTCCTGGTTGCGGAGGGTGAAGTCGGGGGCCTGATCCCCGACCGCGATCATCGCCGCAGGCCGAGTTCTTTGACCAGGGCCCGGTAGCGCTCGAGGTCTGACTTTTCGAGGTAGCGCAGCATCCGGCGGCGCTTGCCGACGAGCATCAGCAGGCCGCGCCGCGAGTGGTGGTCCTTGGCGTGGGCGCGCAGGTGCTCGGTGAGTTCGTTGATCCGCTCGGTCATCAGCGCGATCTGGACCTCGGCCGAGCCGGTGTCCTTGTCGCCGCGGCCGTACTTGCCGATCAGCTCGCTCTTTTTTTCTTTGGTCAGGCTCATCTCACAAAAACGTCGCGCGATTCAGCGCGACGGCCGCTGGAAATTAGCACAGACACGCTTGGCGTCCTCCACGTCGCGGTGCATCTGCGCGACCAGCTCGTCGACGTCGTGGTAGGCGTGCTCGCCGCGGAGGCGCTCGACGAAGGCGACGCGGAGGGTCTTGCCGTACAGGTCTTCTTCGCGGTCGATCAGGTAGGTCTCGATCAGGACGCCGCGGCCGGTCTCGAAGGTCGGGCGGACGCCGACGTTGACGGCGGCGGGAACGCCGTTGGCGAAGGCGGCGTAGACCCCGTGGCCGGGGTAGGCGAGGCGGTCGTCGGGGACGATGTTGGCGGTCGGGAAGCCGAGCTCTCGTCCGCGCTGGTCGCCCTTGACCACGGTGCCCTCGACCATGAACGGGGCGCCGAGGCAACGCCGTGCCGCCTCCATCTCGCCGGCCGCGACCAGGGCTCGAATCCGGGTCGAGGAGACGATCTCGCCGTCTACCTCGACCAGCGGCACCACCTGCGTCTCGAACTCCGAGCGCGCTTCCAGCATCGCCGGGTCGCCTTTGGCTTTGGCGCCGAAGCGGAAGTTCTCTCCGACGGAGACCCGGTCGGCCGCGAGCTTCTCGACCAGCACGTGCTCGACGAAGTCCTCGGCGGAGCGGCTCGCGAACTCCTTGTCGAAGGGGATCACGACCAGCTCCTGGACGCCGAGCCCCTCGATCACGTCGCGCTTGACCTCGAAGGGCATGATCAGCTTGGGGGTGGCGGCAGGGTGCAGGACTTCGAGCGGGTGCGGGTCGAAGGTGAGGACCGTGTCGGCGCCCTCGATCACCGCCTGGTGGCCGAGGTGGACGCCGTCGAAGGTCCCGATCGCCACCTTGCGGGGCCGCGGCTCGGCGTCGGGGAGCGAGGTGACCTGGATGCTCACCGCAGCGCCTCCCCAACCGCCGGCACCAGCTCCGCGACCCGCTCCGCCGGCACCTCTTCGCCCGCGTTCTCGACCCGGAAGGGGCCGATCGCGGTGCGGCGCAGGTCCGAGCAGTAGGCGTCCGCGAGCGTCTCGACCAAGGTCCGAACGTAGGTGCCGGCGGAGCATTCGACCTCGAAGTGGGCGAACTCGCCAGCGCTGGAGAGGAGCTGGGCGCGGTGCACCTGGACGTCGCGCTCCGGCGTCTCCACCACCTCGCCTCGGTGGGCCTTCTTGTAGAGCCGCTCCCCTCCCACGCGCACAGCCGAGGTCATCGGCACCCGCTGGCGCACGGTCCCGGTCGGCAGCTCCAGCGAGCCCGGCAGGCGGCCGGTCTCGGTCAGCTCGCCGTCGGAGTCGCCGGTGCTGGAGCGCCAGCCGAGGCGGGCGGTCGCGAGGTAGGTCTTCGGCAGCCCGACGAGGAAGCGCTGCAGGCGGGTGGCGCGGCCGAGCAGGATCAACAGCAGCCCGGTGGCGAAGGGGTCGAGGGTGCCGGCGTGGCCGGCTTTGACGCCGCGCTCGCGGCGGACCTTGGCGACGACATCGTGCGAGGTCACGCCCGCCGGCTTGTCGTAGAGCAGAACCGTCCCGGCCTCTCCCGCCATCGTCAAGAACCGAGCTGGGCGGAGACCTCTGCGGCCAGGAACTCGACCAGCTGCTCGAACTCGAGGTCGGTCGAGAAGCCGGCGGCGCGTTTGTGGCCCCCTCCCCCCTGCTCGCGGGCGATCGCCGAGACGTCGACCTCGCCAGCGCTGGAGCGGAGGCTGACCTTGCGGGCGGCGCGGCCGCGGTCGCCGAGGTCGCGGATCACGGCGGCGACCTTGACGCCGTCGATCGAGCGCAGGTTGTCGATCAGGCCCTCGGTCATCTCCTCGCCGGCGCCGGTCGCTTCGTAGTCGGCGACGGTGATGTAGCTGATCGCCAGCTTGCCGTCGCAGTGGCTCGAGATCCCGTCGAGGGCGCGGGATACGAGGCGGAGCTTCTCCAGCGGCACGTGCTCGTAGAGGCGGCGGTAGGTGTCGTCGACGTCGACCCCGGCTTCGATCAGGTCGGCGGCGACCCGGTGCGTGTGGGCGTTGGTGTTCTCGTACATGAACTTGCCGGTGTCGGTGATCAGGCCGACGTAGAGCGCCGCGGCGATGTCTGCCGTGATCTCGGCCCCGAGCAGCTTCGCCAGGTCGTAGACGATCTCCGCCGTGCAGGAGGCGTTGACGTCGACCAGGTTGAGGTCGCCGAAGCGGGTGTTGTCGTGGTGGTGGTCGATGTTGATGACGTCGTTGCCGCCCGCGGTCAGCCACTCGACCGGCATGCGGTCGAGGTTGCCGCAGTCGAGGAAGACGACGGTGCGGTCGGCCATGTCGGCCGGGGCCTCGTGGAAGACCTCCTCCAGCGGCAGGAAGCGGTACTCGATCGGCAGCGGGAACTCCTTCGCCGCCATGAACATCACCGAGTCCTTGCCGAGCTGGGTCAGGACCTGGTGCAGCCCGAGCAGCGAGCCGAGGGCGTCGCCGTCGGGGCCCTCGTGGGCGGTGAGCAGGAAGCGATCGCGATCGCGCAGCTCGGCGCCGACCCGCTCCAGGTCGGTGAGGTCCTTGGTCGGAAGCTCCGGCACCGAGCTCACTCTTCCCCCTCCAAGAGCTCCGAGATGCGGGCGCCCTTCTCGATCGTGTCGTCGTAGCGGAAGGTCAACGTGGGGGTCCGCTTCATCCGCGTCTCCGCCGCGATCCGCGACTGGAGGACCCCATGGGAGGAACGCAGGCCCTCGAGCGTCGCCTCCCGCTCCTCCTCGGTTCCGAGCACGCTGACGAACACCTTGGCGGTGCGCAGGTCGGGGCTGGTTTCGACGGAGGTGACGGTCACGAAGCCGATACGGGGGTCACTCAGATCGTTTGAAATTGCCGCGCCCACCACCTCGCGAAGCACCTCGTTGATGCGCCGCATGCGGGAGCCGGCCATGCTACTCCAGGGTCTGCTCGACCTGTTTCGTCTGGAAGAACTCGAGCACGTCGTCCTCCTTGACGTCGGCATACCCCTCGAGGACGATCCCGCACTCCTGTCCCTCCTCGACTTCCTGGACGTTGTCTTTGAAGCGGCGCAGGGAGCCGAGCTCGCCGGTCCAGATCACCGTTCCCTCGCGGATCAGGCGGACGCTGGCGGTGCGGACTGCTTTGCCCTCGGCGACGATGCAGCCGGCGATGCGGCCGACCTTTGAGGCTTTGAAGGTCTGTTTGACCAGCGCCTCGCCGATCGTCTCCTCGACCTCGACCGCGTCCAGCAGGCCCTCCATCGCGTTGCGCAGGTCTTCGGTGATTTTGTAGATGACCGAGTAGGTGCGGACGTCGACGCCCTCGCGCGCGGCCGCCCGTTTGGCGTCGAGCAGCGGGCGCACGTTGAAGCCGATGATGATCGCGTCGGAGGCCGAGGCGAGCATCACGTCGGACTCGTTGATGCCGCCGGTCTGGGAATGGATGATGTTGATCGAGACCCGTTCCTGCGGCACTTTCGCGAGCTCGTCCTGGAGCGCCTCAAGGGAGCCGGCGACGTCGGCCTTGAGGACGATGTTGAGCTCTTTGATCTCGCCCTCCTGGGCGCGGGCGAAGACCTCGTCGAGGCTGACCTTGCGGCCCTGGCGGCGAGCCAGCGCCTCCGTTTTCAACCGGTGGGCGCGCTCCCCCGCCATCTGGCGGGCCTGGCGGTCGCCGTCGACCGTCTGCACGAACTCGCCGGCGTCGGCGACGCCGTCGAAGCCGAGCACCTCGACCGGCATCCCCGGCTCTGCCTCGGCGACCGCTTTGCCGGTGAAGTCCTGCATCGCCCGCACGCGGCCCCACTGGGGGCCCGCGACGAGGGAGTCGCCGACGCGCAGGGTTCCGCGCTCGACAAGGACCGTGACGACCGGGCCGCGGCCTGGGTCGAGCTGGGACTCGATCACGTGGCCGGAGGCGGGTGCGTTCGGATTGGCCGAGAGCTCCTCCAGCTCGGTGACCAGAAGGATCATGTCGAGCAGGTTGTCGAGCCCGTCCTTGGTCTTCGCCGAGACCTCGCAGAAGACGGTGTCGCCGCCCCACTCCTCGGGGGTGATCTCCATCTGGGCGAGCTCGCCGCGGACCTTTTCGGGGTTGGCGCCCTCTTTGTCGATCTTGTTGACGGCGATCAGCATCGGCACGTCGGCGGCGCGGGCGTGGTCGATCGCCTCTTTGGTCTGGGGCATGACCCCGTCGTCGGCGGCGACGACGACGACGACCACGTCGGTGACCTTGGCGCCGCGGGCGCGCATCGCCGTGAAGGCGGCGTGCCCCGGGGTGTCGAGGAAGGTGATCGTCTTCTCGTCGTGGTGGACCTGGTAGGCGCCGATGTGCTGGGTGATGCCACCCGCCTCGCCGGCGGCGACCTCGGTCTCGCGGATCGCGTCCAGGAGCGAGGTCTTGCCGTGGTCGACGTGACCCATGATCGTCACCACCGGCGGCCGGTCGACCAGGTCCTCGTCGGCGTCGGAGAACTCCGGCTCCTCGGGCTCCTCGTCGGCGGCATGGATGATCTCGATCTTGCGGTCGTACTCGTCGGCGATCGCCTTCACCGAGTCGTCGGTGAGGGTCTGCGTCAGCGTCGCCATCTCGCCCATCATCATCAGTTTTTTGATCACCTCGGCCGGGGCGAGGCCAAGCGATTCGGCGACCTCGCGGACGGTCGCGCCGGAGTTGACTTTCGACGCCTCCGGCTCGTCCGGGGTGTCGGATTTCGCCGGCGGCTCCTCCAGCAGCGGCCGGCGACGGCGCCCCCCGCGGCGGCGCGGCGGCCGCTGCGGGGGCGGGCCGCCTCCCTGCTCGCGACGGGAGGCCTGCGAGTCGATCACGACGCGGCGTTTTTTCGAAGACGCTCCGCCCCCGGCGCCGCCGCCGCCCTGCTGGGGGCCGGCCGGACGCACCGGTTTGGTCGACGTATTACGGGGTTTGGCCGCGGCTGCTGGTTTTGCCGCCGGCTGCTGCGGCGCAGCTTTCGGCGCCTGGGGCGCAGCCGGTTTCGCGGCCTGCGGGGCAGGGGCTTTCTTCGCCTCGGCGCCGCCGTTGCCCTTCGCGGCGGAGATCGCCTTCAGCGCGTCGGCCTCCTCGACGCTCGAGGCGGCGGCTTTCGCCTCCACCCCGGCCGCCTTCAGGGCGGCCAGAAGCTCCTTGGAGCTGACGCCTTGTGCTTTGGCGATCTCGTGAACCCGTTTCTTTGCCACTAAGCCTGCTCCGCCTCCTCGGGTACCTGCTCTGCCTGCTCAGCCGGAGCTTCCTCGGCGGGGGCGTCCTCGGCTGCCCCGTCGACTGGCGCCTCGGCGGCTTCAGGGTCGTCGCCCAAGGTCTCGCCGTCGACTTCCTCGGCTTCGGTCGCCTCCTGCTGGATGTCCTCTTCGATCGCTTCCTCGGTGGCTACTTCGTCCGCGGTCTCCTCCACGGGAGCCTCGTCCTCGGATGGCTCGACGAATTCAGATGCGGCCCGGTCGACGATCTCTTCGACCTGGCCCTGGTCGGCGTCGGGGTCGGCGAGGATCGCCACCTCGGTCTCGGAGACGTTGGCAAGGATCGCCGTCTGGCTCGTCTCGAAGCGCGAGAGCGCCTGGTGTTGCGGCAGGCCGCAATAGGTGGAGCCGGGGATCGCCGCGTTCGGGCAGCGGCGGCCGTTCGAGAGCACCGCCATGCAGCGGCCGTCGAAGGTTTCCTCGCCCTCCACCTCGACCTCGTGTTCTTCGGAGGCGAACTCGGTCTCGGACTTGATGTCGACGCGCCAGCCGGTGAGACGGGCGGCAAGGCGGGCGTTCTGGCCGTCGCGGCCGATCGCCAGCGAGAGCTGGTCGTCGGGCACGATCACCGTCGCCTGGCGCTCCTCGTCGTCGACGATCACCTCGCGCACGCGCGCCGGCGAGAGCGCTTTGGCAACGAAGCGGGCGGGCTCGTCGTTGTGGGGGATGATGTCGATCTTCTCGCCGCGCAGCTCGGAGACGACCATGCGAACGCGGGAGCCGCGGGGGCCGACGCAGGCGCCGACCGGGTCCACCCCGTCGGCGTGGGAGACGACGGCGATCTTCGAGCGGTAGCCGGGCTCGCGGGCGACGCCGACGATTTCGACCAGCTTGTCGGCGATCTCCGGCACCTCGAGCTCGAACAGGCTTTTGATCAGCTCCGGGCTGCGCCGGGAGACGACGATCGCCGGTCCTTTGGTCGAGTCGGAGACGTCGGTGATCACGGCCTTGACCCGCATCCCGTGGTCGTAGCGCTCGTTGTAGACCTGCTCGGACTTGGGCAGCAGCGCCTCGACCCGCTCGCGCAGCTGGACCAGCGTGTAGCGCTTGTCGGACTGCTGGATTATCCCGGTGATCAGCTCGCCGACCCGGTCCTGGTACTCGTCGTACATCATCTGCCGCTCGGCCTCGCGGATCCGTTGCAGGATCACCTGCTTGGCGGTCTGGGCGGCGATGCGGCCGAAGTCGTCCGGGGTGACGTCCTTGGTCTCGATCTGGTCCTCGTAGGGGGCGATCATCTCCGGGTCGAGCTCGGGGTCCTCCGGCTCTTTCATCTCCCCGGTCTCCGGGTCGATTTCCGGCTCCTCCTGCAGCTCGGCGGCTTCGGCCAGCAGCTTCTCCTCCAGCTCCGGCGGCAGGATCAGCTCGAAGACGCGGAAGTCTCCGGTTTCGTGGTCGAGGTCGACGCGGGCGTATTTGGCGGCGCCGGGGGTCTTCTTGTAGGCCGAGAGGAGGGCGTCCTCGAGGGCGTCCATCAGCTTGTCGGCGGAGATTCCCTTCTCCTGCTCCAGCGCTTTGACGGCGTCGACGATCTCTTTGGTCACTGCGAGGACTCCTTGCTCTCGGAAGCGGTGGCGTTGCGACGGTACTTGGGACCAGGCGACGAGACCTCCAGCGAATAATCGACCAGCAGGTGCCTCAGGTGGTGCGTGACTTTTTCGCAAAGTGCGAGGTCGACTCCATCGGGGTGGTCGATGAAGAGGCGCAGCGCGTCGCCCCTCGGTTTCTCGAGGGCGACCAGCTCGACGTCGCCGTCCAGCTTGGACAGCTCCTGCTGAATTTCTTGCTCGGTGGGCTCGGTCATGCCTGGATGTTTCGGGGTGGAGGCGTAAAAAAAGTGGGCCAGGCCCACTTCTCGACACACCTAGAGGACAAAAAAGCTTGTGGCCAGTATAGCCCGCTCAGCCACTCGGCCGGCTTGCTTTCGCCCGCAAGCGGTCGACTCCGTCCAGGATCGCCTCCGCGACGGCGTCCTTGGAGTCGATCGGGACCTCGGTCTCGCCCGCGGCCGTGATCAGGGTGACGGCGTTGCGTTCGCTCTCGAAGCCGATCTCCGGGTTGGAGACGTCGTTGAGGACGATCATGTCGGCGCCCTTGCGCTCGAGCTTGCCGCGGGCGCGCTCGGCCGCCGCCCCCCCGTGCTCGGCCGCGAAACCGACCACGGTCTGGTCCTCGCGGCGGCGCGAGGAGAGCCCGGCGAGGATGTCCTCGGTCGGCTCCAGCGAGAGCTCGAGACCGTCCGAGCGCCGCAGCTTCCCCTCGGCGGGAGCGGCGGCGCGGAAGTCGGCGGGAGCGGCCGCCATCAGCAGCACGTGGGTCTTTCCGAACTCCTCCGCGGCGGCGGCGGCGAGCTGGGCCGCGGTCTCGACGTCGAGGCGGCGCACCCCGGCGGGAGCGGGAAGGCCGACGTTGGCTGCGATCAGGGTCACCTCCGCCCCGCGCTTTGCCGCGGCGGTGGCGAGGGCGATTCCCATGCGGCCGCTGGAGCGGTTGCCGATGAACCGCACCGGGTCGATCGGCTCGCGGGTGCCACCCGCGGTGACGAGGACCCGCAGTCCGTCCCAGGGCCGGTCGCCGGCGGGAAGGGCGGCTTCGACCCGGGCCAGCAGGAGCTCGGGATCGGGCAGGCGGCCGCGGCCGTACTCCCCGCGGGAGGCGAGCTTGCCCTCGTCGGGCTCGATCACCTCCACCCCGCGCTCGCGCAGCATCGCCAAGTTCGCCTGGGTCGCCGCGTCGGCGTACATGCGGTCGTTCATCGCGGGAGCGAGGAGTCGCGGCGCCGTGCAGGCGAGGAAGGACGTGGTCAGCATCGAGTCGGCGGCACCGGCGGCGAGCTTGGAGATCGTGTTGGCCGAGGCGGGTGCGACGAGGTAGGCGTCGCAGCGGCCCGCCAGCTCCAGGTGGCCGATCGGGTCGTGGCCGAGCTGCTCCTCGCCGGGGAAGGCGCCGCGCAGCGGGTCGCGCTCGAACTCGGAGGTGAGGACCGGCGCCCCGACGATGCCCTCGAAGGAGGCGGCGCCGACGAAGCGGGTCGCCGTCTCGGTCATCAAGACGCGCACGCCGTGGCCGGCCAGCGTCGCCAGTCGGGCGAGCTCGAGCGCCTTGTAAGCGGCGATGCCGCCGCTGACGCCTAGGAGAAGCCGTGCCATCGTCCCCTAATGAAAGCGCCCCGCGGCTGGCGGGGCGCGAACGACACTAGGTGCGGTACTCGTATTTCAGTTTGCCCTCGGCGAGCTCTTCGAGCGACATCGAGAGGTAGTTCCTCTCGGCGTTGGTCTCGACCATCGGCGGCGGGTACTCCCCGAAGCCGCCCTCCCCGAGGTTGTGGAAGTAGCTGTTGATCTGTCGAGCGCGCTTGGCAGACACCACAACGGCGGCGTAATGCGAGTCGGCGTGCTCCAGAAGCTTGTCTACGCGTGGTTTGATCATCGGCCGCGCAGTCTAGATCATCGGCCCGCGGGGCCTCGGCCGAGCTCGGAGCGGACGATCTCGGTCAGCTCGCCGGCCGCCCGCGAGACCTCGTCGTTGACGACGCAGTGGTCGAAGTCCCCCTGCGCCGCCAGCTCCTGCTCGGCCACCTTGAGCCGATCGTCGATCGCCTCGGCGGAATCGGTGCCGCGGCCGGCGAGGCGCTCGCGCAGCACCGCCGGGTCTGGCGGGGCGATGAAGATCTGCACCGAGTCCATGTCCGTCGCTCGCACCTGCTGGGCGCCTTGAACCTCGATCTCCAGGACCACCGAGTGTCCCGCCGCGAGCCGTCTTTCGACCTCGCTGCGCAGGGTCCCGTAGCGGTTGCCGCTGTAGGTCGCGAACTCGAGGAAGTCGCCCTCCTCTTTGCGCCGCTCGAATTCCTCGGGGGTGAGGAAGTGGTAGTCGCGGCCGTCGGTCTCTCCCTGCCGCGGCGAGCGCGTCGTCGCCGAGACGGACAGCTCCAGGTCGGGAACCGCCTGCAGCAGCTCTCTGATCAGAGTTCCCTTGCCGACTCCCGAGGGGCCGGTGATGACGAAGACCTTGCTGGCCATGCGGCCGCGGATGATTACCGCTGCGGCGGTCGCTACCGGCGGAGCTGGGAGATCAGCTCTGCGCGCTGGCGCTCGGAGAGTCCGCCGATCGTCTTCGACGGGGAGATCCGACACTGGTTGAGGATCCGGTTCGTCTTCACCCGGCCGTACTTGGGGACGGCGAGGAGCATGTCGAAGACCTTGGCGGTGAGGACGTACTCCGGTGGGTCGAGCAGGATCGTCTGGATGCTGGCCCGGTTGGCCTTCAGATCCTTCTTCAGCTTCGCCCGAGCGGTGCGAATGTCGTTCGCCCGCTTCAGCGCCTCCATCCTCTGGTCGAGGGACCGTTCGGGCGCGGCGAGCGAAGATTTGACTGACGAGGCCGTCATGTGCGCGGCGAGTATAGCCGCGGCTCGGGGGCGCGCAAGGTGACTACCGCGAAATCTCCCAAAATTCGTCTCAACCTCTAGTCGAGGTCGAGCGCGGCCAGGCGTGGCGAGTTCTCCGACACGCTGGTTTCCAGCTCATTTGCGATCCGCGAGCCCGCTCGCGGATCCCGGAAGTTCTCCGTTCCGACTGCGACCAGGGCAGCTCCGGCGACCAGGAACTCGGCTGCGTCGGCGCCGCTGGACACCCCGCCCATACCGATCAGGGGAATCTCCACAACGGCCCGGACAGCTCGCAGCTGCTGCAGCGCGATCGGCCTCACCGCAGGCCCTGAAAGCCCTCCGTGACCTGCGGCCAGCGCTGGCTCGCGGGTCACCGGATCGATCGCGCTCGCCTTCAGCGTGTTGATCAAAGACACCGCGTCCCCCCCGCCCTCCTCGGCTGCGACCGCCACCGCCTCCGGGTTGGCGATGTTGGGCGTCAGCTTCACGATCAGCGGCTTCTCGGTCAACGGGCGCAGCGCTTCCAGCAGCGCCTCCGTCTCGTCCGGGTTCTCCCCGACGATCAGTCCCGAGTGAACGTTCGGGCAGGAGACGTTCAGCTCGATGCCCGCCACCTCGTCCCTTTCTGCGACGGCCACGATCATGCGCGAGAACTCCTCCCGGTTGGTGGCCATCACCGAGACGATCAGGGGCACCGGCAGCTTCGCCAGTTCCGGCAGGTCCTCTGCCAGGAACCCCTCCAGCCCCTTGTTCGGGAGGCCGATCGAGTTGATCATCCCCGCAGGCGTCTCCCAGATCCGCTGCGGCGCATTCCCCGCCCGCGGCTCCGGAGTAATCGTCTTCGAAACGAAGGCGGAGAAGGGGAAGTCCTCGAGGAGCTGGTCGCCGAACACTTTGCGCGCGGCGATGGCGTCGTAGGTGCCTGAGGCGTTGATGATCGGGTGGGCGAGGTCGATGCCGCAGAACTCAGGCATGCGCCACCTCCAGCACGGCGTCTCCGCGGACGATCGGTCCGTCGACGCACAGCCGCATGTAGCCGCCGTCCGGCTTCGGCACCGCACAGCCGAAGCAGGCTCCGAACCCGCAGGCCATCGGCGACTCCATCGCCAGCTCGCAGGTGACTTCGTTCTCCGAGCACAACGCCCTCACCGCCTCCAGCATGGCCGGCGGGCCACAGGAGTAGACGACGGCGGAGGTGGCGTCGTCGCCGGCGAGCATGGTCGCGAGGAGGTCGGTGACGTAGCCCTGGTGGCCGGCGTGGCCGTCCTCGGTCGCGAGGCGGACGTCGGGGCAGAGGGTTCCGCCGGCGCAGAAGAGCTCCTCGAGGCCGCCGGAGTGCTGCTGGTTCCGGAAGCCGAGAAGGACTCGCAGGGGGATGCCCTTCGCGACCAGATGGCGGCGCCAGATCGCCATCGGGGCGATGCCGATGCCACCGCCGACGAGGATCGCTCCCGCGGCGTCGGGGTTGACCTGCTTCGGGGTCGAGAAGGAGTTGCCGAGGGGGCCGGCGACCCAGACGTCCTCGCCCGCCTCCAGGTCGCAAAGGCGGTCGGTGCCGGGGCCGACGCCCTCGACGAGGAAGTCGAGCCGGACGCCGTCTTTGGCCGGCGCGGTCTCCGCCACCGAGATCGCCCGCGGGAGGAAGGGCCTGCCTCCCCCCTCTCCCCAGCTGCGCTCGCTGGCGAGCATGTAGAACTGACCCGGCTCGGGCGCGGGGCCCTCGCGATCGATCAGGGAGAAGATCCGGTAGCCGCCGGAGACCTGGTTCTCCGCGACCTCGCAGAGCCGACGGCCGAACGGCGCGGTCATCGGGCCTCCGCGGCCTTCACCTGTCCGGCGTGGATCTCCTGCAGCGAGCGGACCTCGGCGTCGCCCTGCTTGCCGGCGGCGATCGCGCGGGCGGCGGCGGTGGCGCCGGTCATCGTCGTCACGCAGGGGATCCCCTGGCGGACGGCGGCGGTGCGGATCTCATAGCCGTCGGTGCGGGCGCCGGAGCCGGTCGGGGTGTTGATGACCAGGTCGCATTCGGACTTGCGGATCAGGTCGAGGACGTGCGGCGAGCCCTCCTGCAGCTTGTTGATCCGCCGCACCGGCACCCCCATCCGCTCGATCGCCTGGGCGGTGCCGCCGGTCGCGATCACCTCGAAGCCGAGGTCGTGGAAGCGGGTCGCGAGCTGGGTAGCGGCCGGCTTGTCGGTGTCGGTGACGGTGATGAAGACCGAGCCGGATTCGGGCAGCCGCACCCCGGCCGCGGCCTGGGCCTTGCCGAAGGCGGTCGGGAAGTCCTCGGCGATCCCCATCACCTCGCCGGTGCTCTTCATCTCCGGGCCGAGCACCGAGTCGGCGCCGGCGAAGCGAGCGAAGGGCAGGACCGCCTCCTTGACGCTGACGTGCCCGAGCGAGCTGCTGTCCGGCAGATCCTCCTGGTCGGCCAGTTTCTCCCCCAGCATCAGCCGCGCCGCCATCTTCGCCAGCGGCACGCCGATCGCCTTGGAGACGAAGGGGACGGTGCGGGAGGCGCGCGGGTTGGCCTCGATCACGTAGAGCTGGCCGCCGGCGACCCCGTACTGGATGTTGATCAGGCCGATCACCCCGAGCTCGAGCGCGATCCGCTCGGTGGTGGCGCGGATCTTCTCCAGCATCTCCTCGCCGAGGCTGAGCGGCGGGATCACGCAGGCCGAGTCGCCGGAGTGGACCCCGGCCTCCTCGACGTGCTGCATGATCCCGGCGACGTAGACCTCCTCGCCGTCGCCGAGGGCGTCGACATCGACCTCGATCGCGTTCTCGAGGAAGCGATCGAGCAGCAGCGGGTGCTCCTGGTCGGCCTTGACGTGTTTGGCGAGGTAGGTCTGGAGGTCCTCGGTCGAGTAGCAGATCTCCATCGCGCGGCCGCCGAGCACGTAGGAGGGCCGGACGAGAAGCGGGAACCCGACCCGTTCGGCGACCGCGGTCGCTTCCTCGGCCGAGAAGGCGGTGCCGTAGGGGGGCGCCTCGACGCCGAGGCGCTCGAGCAGCTCGCCGAACCTTCCGCGATCCTCGGCGAGGTCGATCGCGTCAACCGGCGTGCCAAGCAGCGGCACCCCGGCTTCTTCCAGCTTGCGTGCCAGCTTCAGCGGCGTCTGGCCGCCGAACTGGACGATCACTCCCTCCGGCCGCTCCTGCTCGCATACCGCGAGCACGTCCTCGGCCGTCAACGGCTCGAAGTAGAGGCGGTTGGAGGTGTCGTAGTCGGTCGAGACCGTCTCCGGGTTGCAGTTGACCATCACCGCGTCGCGGCCGAGCTCGCGCGCGGTCATCGCTGCGTGGACGCAGCAGTAGTCGAACTCGATCCCCTGGCCGATCCGGTTCGGGCCGGCGCCGAGGATGACGACCGAGTCGTTGTCGCCGCGGCGGATCTCGCTCGCCGGCGGCGAGCCGTCGTGGCGCGGGCGCTCGTGGCCGGAGTAGTAGTAGGGCGTCGCCGCCTCGAACTCGGCGGCGCAGGTGTCGACCGCCTTGTAGGTGCGGGCGAGGCCGTCGGTGCCGTCGCCTTCGGTGGCGAGGGCCTGCAGCTCGCGCAGAAACCAGCGATCGACCATGCAGGCCTCGTGGACCGCCTCGACCTCGAGACCCCGCTTGAAGGCAGCGAGCACGAGGTCGAAGCGCTCGGCGCTCGGAATCGCGATCTTCGCCAGCAGCTCCTCATCGGACTCCGGGATCTCCGGGGCGCTGTCGAGCTCCCGGGAGCGCATCGCCTTGGCGAAGGACTCGCGGAAGGTGCGGCCGATCGCCATCGCCTCCCCGACGCTCTGCATGTAGGTGGAGAGGCGGCCCTCGGAGCCGGGGAACTTCTCGAAGGCAAAGCGCGGGATCTTGGTGACGACGTAGTCGATCGTCGGCTCGAAGGAGGCAGGGGTGGCGCGGGTGATGTCGTTGGGGATCTCCTCCAGCGCGTAGCCGACCGCCAGTTTCGCCGCCATCTTCGCGATCGGGAACCCGGTCGCCTTCGAGGCCAGCGCCGAGGAGCGGGAGACGCGCGGGTTCATCTCGATGACGACGATCTCGCCCGACTCGGGGTCGACGGCGAACTGGACGTTGGAGCCGCCGGTCTCGACCCCGATCGCCCGGATCACCTTGATCGCCTGGTCGCGGAGGTCCTGGTAGAGGGGATCGGTCAGCGTCTGCGCCGGGGCGACGGTGACCGAGTCGCCGGTGTGGACGCCCATCGGGTCGACGTTCTCGATCGAGCAGATGATCACGACGTTGTCGTTGCGGTCGCGCATTACCTCGAGCTCGAACTCGCCCCAGCCGATCACCGACTCCTCGACCAGGACCTGGTTGATCGGGCTCGCCGCGAGGCCCTCGGAGACGACCTGGCGCAGCTCGGTCTCGGTGCGGCCGATGCCGCCGCCCTGGCCGCCCATCGTGAAGGCGGGCCGGACGATCGCCGGAAGGGTGATGTCGCCCTCGGCGAGGCGGGACTCCATCTCCCCCACGCTTTCGACGGTGACCGACCAGGGGATGCGGATCCCGGCGGCCTGCATCGTCGTGCGGAACTTCTCGCGGTCCTCGGCGCGGCTGATCGACTCGGCGTTGGCGCCGATCAGCTCGACCCCGAGTCTCTCCAGGGTTCCGTCCTCGTCGAGCGCCATCGCGATGTTGAGCGCGGTCTGTCCGCCGAGGGTCGGCAGCAGCGCGTCGGGCTGCTCCTTTTCGATGATCTTCGTCACTGGGCCGGGCAGCAGCGGCTCGATGTAGGTGCGGGTGGCGAACTCGGGATCGGTCATGATCGTCGCCGGGTTCGAGTTGACGAGGACGACCTCGTAGCCCTCCTCGAGCAGGACCTTGCAGGCCTGGACGCCGGAGTAGTCGAACTCGGCCGCCTGGCCGATCACGATCGGCCCCGAGCCGATCAGAAGGATCTTCTGGATGTCCTCGCGTTTAGGCACTCTCGACCTCCCGCGCCCCTGCCAGGCGCCTCTCCAGGTTTTGACGGACCGCCGGCCACTCGTCGTCGACGACCGAGAAGTAGGCCGAGTCGCGGACGCCGATGCCCGGCATCAGCATGTGCTTGCGGAAGATCCCCTCGAACGTCGCCGGCAGCGCTTCCATCGCTCCGCGAGAGCGCTGGTTGCGGGCGTCGGTCTTCAGCTCGACCCGCATGCAGCCGAGCTGCTCGAAGGCGAAGCCGAGCATCAGCAGCTTCGCCTCGACGTTGGCGCCGGTCCGCCAGGCCGAGGGGGTGAGCCAGGTCCAGCCGACCTCGACGCCGTCGTGGATCGGTCGCGGAGCGAGGTAGGAAGAGCTGCCGAGCGGCGAGCCACTCGCGGTCAGGGTCGCGTAGGCGTGCTCCTCGCCGAGCTTGCGGGCGAGTAGGCGGCTCTCGAACCACTTGTCGAAGCCGTCGTCCTCCTCCGGGAGCGTGCGTTCGATCCACTCCCAGATCTCGGGGTGGCCGGCGACCGAGCGCAGCGGCTCGCGGTGCTCCTCGACGAGCGGCTCGAGGCGGACCAGGCTCCCCTCGAGCGGCACCTCCGGCGGTGGCCAGATCACGCTGCCAGCTCCAGGAAGCGGTCGAAGAGGTGCCTTGCGTCGTGGGGGCCGGGGCCGGCCTCCGGGTGGTACTGGACGGTGGCGCCGGCGACGTCGCGGAGGACCAGGCCCTCGACCGTGCGGTCGTAGAGGTTCAGCTGCGAGAGCTCGGCGACCCCGAAGTCGGTGTCCCAGCGGACCGGCTCGTCGCCTTCGATCTTCGGCTCGCCGCCGGGGCCGACGACGGCGAAGCCGTGGTTCTGCGAGGTGATGTCGATCCGCCCCGTCTCCAAGTCCTTGACCGGGTGGTTGGCCCCGCGGTGGCCGAAGGGCAGCTTGTAGGTCTCGAGGCCGACGGCGCGGCAGAGCAGCTGGTGGCCGAGGCAGATCCCGAAGACCGGCTTTTGGCCGAGGACGCCGCGGACGGTCTGGACGACGTAGTCGAGGGCGGCCGGGTCGCCGGGGCCGTTGGCGAGGAAGACGACGTCGGGGTCCTCGGCGAGGACCTCCTCGGGGCTGCTGGTGCAGGGAAGCAGCGTCAGCCGGCAGCCGTGCTCGCGCAGCTGGCGGACGATGCTGAGCTTGACCCCGGTGTCGATCCCGACCACGTGCGGGCCGTCGCCCTCGAAGCGGATCGTCTCGCCGGGGGTGACGGTGCGGGCGAGGTCGGCGCCGGCCATCGAGGGCTCGGCGTCGATCCGCTCGCGCGCCTCGGCTTCCGGCGTCGCCGCCGGGAAGATGCCGCCGCGCATCGAGCCCTTGTCGCGCAGGTGGCGGACCAGGGCCCGGGTGTCGACCCCGGAGACGGCGGGGACGCCGCAGTCGCCGAGCCAGTCGAGCCAGCCGCCCTCGGCGGTGGCGACGTCTTCGCCGTTCTTGGCGTCGCGCATGACGACGCCGCGGGCGTGGATGCGGTCGGACTCCATCGCGGTCGCAGAGACCCCGTAGTTGCCGATCAGCGGGTAGGTGAAGACGATGATCTGGCCCGCGTAGGAGGGATCGGTGACCGACTCCTGGTAGCCGGTCATCGCGGTGTTGAAGACGACCTCGCCGGTGACGGCGCCGTCGTGGCCGCAGGCGAGCCCGTCGAGGCGGGTCCCGTCCTCGAGCAGCAGGTAAGCGCTCACGATGCCACCACTCCCGATGACTGGAGTCGCATCACGATGCGACTCCCAGGGAGAACGAGCGCAGGCGGAAGGCGACCTGGCCGGCGGCGACCGTCATCAGGACCCGGCCGGTGAGGGTCTGGCCTGCGCACCAGGAGTTGGCGGAGCGGCTCTCGTAGCCGTCCTCCCCCACCGTCCACTCGGCGCCGAGGTCGCAGAGGACGACGTTGGCCTCCGAGCCGGGCGCCAGGGTCGGGCGCTCGAGGTCGAAGGGCTCGGCGCCGCCGGCCATCCGCTCGACCAGGAGGCCAAGGTCGATTACGCCGGGCAGGACCAGCTCCGTGTGCAGCGCCGCGAAGGCGGTCTCCAGGCCGGTCACTCCATCCATTGCCTGCTCGTAAGGAACTTCCTTCTCCTCCAGGGTATGGGGAGCGTGGTCGGTCGCGATGCAGTCGAGCGTGCCGTCTCGCAGTGCACCGATGAGGGCTTGACGATCAGACTCAGAACGCAAAGGCGGGCTCATTTTGAACCGCCGTGCATCAAGGGTCCGAACCACCTCATCGGTGAGACAGAGGTGGTGAGGAGTCACCTCGGCCGTGATCCTGGTTCCAGCCTCCTTGGCTTCGCACAGGACGTGAATTGACTCGCTGGAAGAAACGTGAAGCGCGTGCACGCGTGCCCCCTCATACCGGGCGAGGGCGGCATCGCGCGCGATCATGGTCGACTCGGATATCGAGGGGATTCCTTCCAGCCCAAGCGCAGCTGAAACAGCGCCCTCGTGCATCGCGCCAGTGGCAGAGAGGTCCAGATCCTCCTCGTGAAGGGAGAGATTCCCGCCACAGAGGTGCTGGTACTGGAGAGCACGCCGCATCAGATTGGCGTTCGCAATCGGAACGCCGTCATCGGAGAAGCCGATCGCGCCGGCTTCGCGCAGCTCAACCATGTCGGTCAGTTCCTTGCCCAGCATGCCCCGGCTCACCGTCGCGAAGAAACCGACCGGCACCGAGGCGTCCACTCGAGCCAGGTTCCGCAGCGCGACCACATCGGACGCGGTCGAAACCGGAGGCGCGGTGTTGGCCATCGCAAGGACGCCGCAATATCCACCAGCGGCAGCGGCACGCGTCCCCGTTGCGATGTCCTCTTTGTGCTCCTGCCCCGGGGTGCGGAGGTGGACGTGGGGGTCGAAGAAGGCGGGGAAGGCGTGCAGCCCCTCGGCCTCGACAACCTCGGCGCCGTCGGCGTCGGCCTCGCCGGGGCTGGCAAGGGCGGCGATCGTCCCCTCGCGTATCACGACGTCATGGATCGCGTTGATGCTTGCGACCGGGTCGAGCACCGTCGCCCGCCGCAGGACCAGGTGCGCGTTCTCGCCCGGGCGGACGTCGAGGAGGTCGGCGAGGCTCATGCGGGGGTCCCGATCGGAGTCGGCTTGCTGCCTTCGCCCTCGCCGCTCGGGGCGCCTTCGGCCCCGGCGAGGAGCTCGTAAAGGATCGCCATCCGCACCACCAGGCCGGCGGCGACCTGCTCGGAGATCAGCGACTGCGGCGAGTCGATCGCCTCGCCGGAGAGCTCGACGCCGCGGTTGACCGGCCCGGGGTGCATCAGCAGCTGGCGTGGCTCGAGGCGGCGAGTGTCGATCTGGAAGCTCGCCGCATACTCGCGCAGGGAGGGGACGAAGCTCTCGCTCATCCTCTCCTTCTGCATCCGCAGTGCGTAGACGACCTCGGCCTGCTCGATTCCGTCGAGGCTGTAAGAGACCTCGCAGCCGAGCTCCTCGATCCCGCGGGGGATCAGGGTCGGCGGCCCGGAGACGGTGACCTCGGCGCCCATCCGGGTGAAGGCGATCAGGTTGGAGCGGGCGACGCGGCTGTGGAGGACGTCGCCGACGATCCAGATCCGGATCCCCTCCAGCGAGCCGAGCTTGCGGCGCAGGGTGTAGACGTCGAGCAGCGCCTGGCTCGGGTGCTCGTGCTTGCCGTCGCCGGCGTTGACGACCGCGGCGGCGGTCCAGCCGGCGACCATCTGGGCGGCGCCGGCGTAAGGGTGGCGGATCACGATCGCGGCCGGGTCGTAGGCGGAGAGGGTGGCGACCGTGTCCTTCAGCGACTCCCCCTTCTCGACCGAGGAGCCGGCGGCCTTGACCGAGACGACGTCGGCGGAGAGGCGCTTGGCGGCGAGGTCGAAGGAGCTGGAGGTGCGGGTGCTCGACTCGTAGAAGAGCGAGACGACGGTCCGTCCGCGCAGGGTCGGCACCTTCTTGATGTCGCGGCGGCCGACCTCGGCGAAGCTCTCGGCGCGGTCGAGGATCCCTTCGATCTCCTCGCGCGAGAGCTGCTCGATCGAGAGCAGGTGCTTCATCGGCCCACCTCCACGGGGTCGGGTTCGGAGATCGCGACGCCGTCTGTGCCGTCGACCTCCTCGAGTCGGACGTTGACCCGCTCCTCGCGGCCAGTCGGCAGGTTCTTGCCGACGTAGTCGGGACGGATCGGCAGCTCACGGTGGCCGCGGTCGCAGAGGACGGCGAGCTGGACGCGCTGCGGGCGGCCGTAGTCGAAGAGCGCCTCGATCGCGGCGCGAACGGTGCGCCCGGTGTAGAGGACGTCGTCAACCAGGACGACGGTGCGGTCGGAGAGATCGAAGTCGATGTGGGAGGCGTGGACGACCGGCTGGGCGGCCGGCGCCTTGGCGCCGACGTCGTCGCGGTAGAACGAGATGTCGAGGTCGCCGATCGGCAGCTCGGATCCGGTCAGCTCGCCGAGGAAGACGTGGAGGCGGCGGGCCAGCACGGCGCCGCGGGTGTGGATGCCGACGACCGCCAGTCGATCCGAATCCGGGTTCTTCTCGGCGATCTCGTGGGCGATCCGCCGCAGCGTCCGCCTCAGATCGTCGTGCTCCAGCACGACCTTCTCGTTCACCTCGGTTGCTTCCTTCCTGGCCTCACCGGACCGGGTTAAAGGACTCGGAGAACATAGCAGCGGATCAGGACCCCTCTGCAGAGAAGGACTCCCCCTATGCGAGAGAACCTCCAGCTTGGAGACTGTTCTTCAGCTCCGGGCCCTCCTTGGGCGTGGAGCTGCCCGATGAAAACAGCGCAACCTGCCCGGCAATCCGATCGTCCCCGCCCCAACGGGGAGCAAACGCCTCGCAGTCTCTCGCAAGAGCGTCCATCTGCAACTCGGGGACTTCCCGGCATACATTTTCAATTCTCGCTTCGATCTGCTCCGGCTCCATCGAGCATTCGCCCGCTCGGAGCAGAAGCAGCCAGTTTTCGAGGATATGAAGCAGGCCGACCCGGTCTTCTACGCCTCCAGCTAGAGCAGCGGCGAGCCCGAAATGCTTTTCCGCCTGGATCCAATCGCCTCGGAGCGTGTGGACCAGCCCGAGGTTGTTCTGCGTCTTGGCCTTACCGCGCCGGTCCTCGCTGAGCCTGCGCAAGGACAGGGCGCGCTCAAACCGGGTGAGCAGCCACCTGTCCTTTTGCCGAAGACGGGGCGCCCCCATGCGGAGGACAGTCCAGTTGTTGATCAGCTTTCCAAGGCCTTTGGCGTCGTCGTCCGCCTGCTCCCAGAGGCGAATCGCCTCGCGGAAGTGCTCCTCAGCATCGTGCGGCGAGATCCCGGCCAGCAGGACACCCAGGTTGTTGTGGGAGTTCGAAGCCCGAAACGAGTCCGACCTCCCGCGGATTTCCAGTGCCTGCTGGTGCCGTTCAACGGCCTGCTTGACCTGTCCCATCCTCCCCAGGACTATCCCCAGGTTGTTGAGGCTGTCACCGATCCCGGAGGGGTCGCCAACGATTTCGAATCCCTCCAATGCCTGGTAGTGCACCCTCAAAGCGCGCTCGAAGTCCCCGTGCCTTTCGTGGACGAAGCCGATCAAATTCCAGGCGTTCGCCTCCCCCCAGGTTTCGCCACGCTCCGCAAGGGACAGCCTGAGGTCATTTAGGAGATCGAGATCGGTAGCGGCCCGATGATCCTCCAACGAGGTCCCGTGAGGTTGCTCGGGGTACGCGAACGTGGGAGCACGAGCAAGGCCCTCCAGGTCTCTCGCGTGCCACTCCGCCCAGAGCGCCTCGGTGGGGTCGTCTCCGCTCCATCCCCGGCCGAAGCTCAAGTACCTTCGCACGGCTCGCGCGTCAGGGCTGTCGTCGCTCAGGTCGAGGAGGCGCCTCACCGCGGGAAAGGCCGGTGCGACGGCAATCGCCGCGACCACTCCGACGATCAACAACCAGCCTGCGGCCTCCATCGAGCCTAGGATAGTGGCGCCGTGCCTGGATTTCGGGACAAATTCCTGCTCTACCGCTTCGATATCGCCTCCCTCACCTTCGACTGCATCGCCTGCTTCTTCAGGCTAGGTGGGGCTTGGCGGAGGGCCCTCGCGCTTTTCGGAGCATTTCTGCTGATGGCGCCCCCGATCTACGTGCTGGCCGTGGGAGACGGCAGGTTCGGTGACAAGTGGGCCTTCGGCTTAACCCTGGTCGCAGCCGTGGTAGTCCTCGAGGCACCGGGCCATCGCTGGCGCAGGAAGGTTGCGAGCGGCGAAGGGGAAGACGGAAGCGGCTTCGACCTCTTCCTTTTCACCCTCTTCACCCTGATTGGGGTGATCGCAGCGCCGCTGATCCTCTTTTCGGTCGAAATCCAGTCGAGTGGCCTACAGGGAATCGCCTGGGGCGTCGCGCTGGTCGGCGCTCAAGACTTCGTCCGCAGCGCCATCGCGCTCTACCTGACGCTCCTGGAAGGCCAGCCGGTCTATTCCTGAGGTCTCTGCGAACGCTCCGTATCTTCCCGTGCGCCGCTGGCGACCAGATGCGGCTCTCCCCGCTCCGGGAACGGCAGCTCGACGACGTCGAAGTCTTTGGGGGCGACGGTCGGCTCGAAGACCTCCTTCGCCTCCTCGATCACCTTGCCGACGTGGTATCGGGAGGAGATGTGGACGAGGGCGAGCAGCTTCACGTGGGCCTCGGCGGCGACGGCGGCGGCCTGGCCGACGGTCGAGTGGCCGGTCTCGGCGGCGCGCTGCGCCTCCTCCTCGGCGAAGGAGGCGTCGTGGATCAGCAGGTCGGCGTCAGCAGCGGCGGAGACGGTGGCGGGGCTGGGCGCGGTGTCGCCGGTGAGGACGATCGTGCGGCCGGTCCGGCTCTCCCCCATCACCCGGTCGGGAGTCACCGGGCCGGCGTCACCTTCCACGATCTCGCCCCGCTGAAGCGCCGCGTAGGCCGGCCCTTCCGGCACGCCCGCGGCGGCCGCGGCGGCGGGGTCGAAGCGGCCGGGCCGCTCCGCCTCGACAAGCGCGTAGCCGTTGGCGCGCGTGGTCCGGTGGGAGGCTTCGAACGGCCGCACCTCGTAGCCGTCGTGAGGAACGACATCGCCCGGCCCCACCTCGATCAGGTCGAGGCTGAAGCCCAGTCGGCCGATCAGCGGCGAGAAGACCTGGAACAGCTCCGTCAGCCCCGGCGGCCCGTAGACCTTGAGCGGTACCCGCCGGTCGGTCAGGTCATAGGTCTTGAGCAGCCCCGGCAGTCCCATCACGTGGTCGGCGTGGAAGTGCGTCAGGTAGATCTCGTCGGCCTGCACCAGCCCCAGCGACCGCTGCATCTGCCGCTGCGTCCCTTCCCCGCAGTCGAAGAGCAAGCGCTCCCCCCCACGCGCCACCAGGACGCTGGCCGTCGAGCGCCGCGCCGAAGGCACCGAGCCGCCGGTCCCGAGAAAAGTCACCGCCAGATCCATCGGCGGCGAGCCTACGTCAGTTTCGGGTTAACCTGCCGAGTGAGCGCCCGTAGCTCAGCTGGATAGAGCGTTCGCCTCCGGAGCGAAAGGCCACAGGTTCGAATCCTGTCGGGCGCGTCTCTTGTTGGGCTAGTTCTCGGCGGCCTTGAACCTTGCTCGCCACTCGCCGGCGTCGAACTCCGCCGGCTCGGTTTCGGCGAGAAAGCGTTCGAGGACGGCGATGAAGCGGCCGGGGCGCTCGAGCTGGGGGACGTGGCCGGTGTCCTCGAAGATCTCGAGGTGGCTGTCGGGGAGCTGGGCGTGGAGCTCGCGAGCGTGGTCGGCGGGGATGATCGGGTCGTTCTCGCCCCAGACGATCAGCAGGGGCAGGGTTTCGGCGAGGTAGAGCTTGTCGAGGGCGCCGACGCGCTGGCCCTCCATGCCGACGACCGAGCGCAGGGTGGCGACGAAGGCCTTGCGGCGGTCGGGGTCGGTGAGGGTCGCGTAGCCGCGGGTGACTTCGGCGAGGTCGGCGTTGGGGCGCAGGCCGAGCAGGCCGAGGCCGCGGCCGACCACGGAGCCGACCCTGCTCCCGACCCCTGCCGTCGCCGAGATGAAGAGCTCGGCGCCGGGCAGCGCCGCCGCCCGCAGGATCGGGCTGACGTCGGGGCCGAGGCCGCCGCTGGAGACCAGGACGAGGCGCTCGACCATCTCCGGGAACTGGTAGGTGAACTGCATCGCGACGCCGCCGCCGAGCGAGTGGCCGACCAGGGTCGCGCGCTCGTGGCCGAGCGTCAGCATCAGGTCGCGCAGGGCGCTGGCGAGGGCGCCGAGCGAGTAGTCGCCGCCGCCAGGCGCCGAAGAGCCATGGCCGGGGAAGTCGGGGGCGATCACGGTGTGGTTGATCGCCAACGGCTCGATCACCGCTTCCCAGTTGGCGCAGGTGCCCGCCATCCCGTGGATCAGCAGCAGAACGGGGCCGGACCCGGCTTCGATGAAGTTCATCGGCCGCCCGTGAACCTCGACCGCACGGGGCCGCACCTCCGTCATCTTCAGTCGGGTGACTTTCCCTGCCACGGGGGGAACGTACCCCGAACGGCGGTCGAGGTATCCCAGGCGGGCGATTCCGTGACCGATTCCAATACTGTCGCGCTGTGAGCGCCGCCCCCCAAGGGACCCCCGCCGACGACTCCCGCCCGCCCCGCGGCGCTCTCGTCGTGATCGCGATCGGGCTCGTCGCCTGCCTCGTCGCCGCGCTCGCCAGCACCGGCAAGGGCGAGGGGGAAGCCGCCAGCCTCGAATGGGTGCAGTCGGGCAAGGGTCCCGACTCCCGCGCGGTCGCCGTCCCCGGCGGCGAGGGCGAGATGCAGCTCACGGACACCAACATCCGCGCCACCGGCACCAACGTCAGCGGCTACTCGCTCTACATCGTCTCCACCGTCTTCAACGTCTCCGCCGGAGCGCCGATCGCCGATAGCACCGCCCTCTGCGGGATCAAGGTGCCGAAGGAAACCGAAGTGGCGCAGAGCGGCGGCGACCTGCGGGCGACCTATCCGCGCTCGTCGGAAAGCGGCATCTACAGCCAGGAAGTTCCGGAAACGGTGCTGATGGACTTCAGCTCCCACGGCGGCGAACTCGCCTCGTTGGAAGTCCCCGACCGGCCGCAGCGCTTCACCACCGAAAAAGGCGTCAAGGTCGAATGGCCCGAGTTCAAGATCGGCGAAGAGCGGATCGAATACGCGATCGCCGGCAAGCCGAAGCAGGACCTCGCCCTCCCCTTCTTCACGGTCTGGCGGAGCACCGACGTCCCCTCGGCCAAGTTCCGCTGCACGCTGAAGACCCGTTCCGGGGAAGAGGCGACTGTGGAGACCGACGCCGCGCTGCCGGACCGCTCGCCGCCGATCGACGAAGAAGCCGAAGAGCTCAAAGCCGAAGAACGCGAAGAAGCCGAAGAAGAAGCCGACTCCGGCGACGAAGCGGAGTAGCTAGGCGTCGAGCGTCGCCTGCGGCGCCACCAGCAGCTCCGGGCCCTCGGCCGCCGTCCCTTTGCCGACCTTGTTGAGGGCGGGATTCGCCGGAGCGCCGGACATCCGCCGGGCGTCGAGCGGCCCGCACATCGCCACCGCGTCCTCGGCGCTCAGCTTCGGGTCGAGCCAGGCCGCCTCGGCCTCGGGACTGGGGAGGATCGCCGGCATCCGGTTGTGGACCGGGGCGACGACCTCGTTCGGGGTCGTCGTCACCAGGGTGCAGGTGTAGAGGTAGCCGTCGTCGTAGCCGCGCTCCTTGGGGTCGGGCCACTCCTTGCGGGTGCAGAGGCCGGCGAAGGCGAAGGGCTCGCCGCCGTCGACCTGGAAGTGCCATGGCTGGCGCGGCTGCTTCGGGTCCTCGGCCTTCATCCACTCGTAGAAGCCGTCGGCGACGATCAGGCAGCGGTGGCGGTACTTGTCGAGCAACGGCCCGTAGGCGCGGCTCTTGATCAGGTTCTCTTTTTTTGCGTTGATCATCCGGTAGCCGACTTTCAGGTCCTTGGCCCAGACCGGAACCAGTCCCCAGCGCATCAGCCGTGCCTCCCGCGCTCCCTGCTCGGCCTCCTCGGGCTCGGGCGAGGCGCGGACGACCAGCACCTCCTGGGTCGGGGCGACGTTAAAGCGGCCGAACCCGAGTGGCGCTTTCGCCTCCCCCCCGTCCTTCGCGCTCTCCTTCGCCGGCGCCCCCGCCCCACTCCGCTCCAGCGCTTTTTCCAGCTCGACCTCGAAGCGGTCGGCGATCTTCTTCGTGTCCTTCGTCGTGTTGGTGAAGCGCCCGCACATGGGGCTTCACCCTAGCCGGCCGTGGCGATCGCCTCCGGGCGCAGCTCGGCGTGGTCGCGGTACCAGTCGAGGGTGCGGATGAGGCCGTCTCGCAGCTCGACCTCGGGCGCCCAGCCGGTCGCCTCCCGCAGCTTCGTCGAGTCGACGAACTGGCGGTCGATCTCGCCGTCGGGATTGCCGGTGCCGAGGTATTCGGGGCTGAGGTCTGCCCCCGAGGCCGCGACGATCGTCTCCAGCACCTCGGCGACCGAGAACGGCCGCTCGCCACCCGCGTTGAAGGCCTCCCCAGCGCCCGGCCCACCGGCCCCGACCGCGCTCTCGACCGCCAGGTAGGCGGCGACGGCGTCGGCGACGTAGAGGAAGTCCCGTTCGGGGCTGCCGTCGGAGCGGATCTGGGGGCGCCGGCCGTCGAGCACAGCCGCGATCGCCTCCGGGATCAGGCGCGAGAAGTTGGGGTCGCCGCCGCCGTAGATGTTGGCGAAGCGGGTGACCGCGACCGGCAGGCCGTAGGCGGGGCGGTAGCTGAGGGCGATCGCGTCGGCGGCCGCCTTGCTCGCCTCGTACGGGGAAGCCGGGGCGAGGCGCATGTCCTCCCGGTAGGGCAGCTCCTCGCTGGGGCCGTAGGCCTTGTCGGAGGAGGCGACGACCACGGCCGGGACGTCGGCGCGGCGGCAGGCCTCGAGCAGGCCCCAGGTGCCGCGGACGTTGACTTCGAAGGTCTGGGTCGGGTCGGCCATCGCCGGCCCGACAAGCGTCTGCGCCCCCAGGTGGAAGACGACGTCGAACTCCCCGGCGGCGATTGCCGCATCTACCGCGGCGGTGTCCCGCAGGTCCGCTTCCAGCAGCTGCACGTCGGAGGCGATCCCCTGCAGGACGAGCCCGGAGGTGGGCGGCGGCGCCAAGTCGAGGACGGTGACCGCGTCGCCGCGTTCGAGCAGGGCACGGGCCAGGTTGGAGGCGACGAAGCCGTGGCCGCCGGTGACCAGGGAGCGCTTCACGCCTCCACCGCCGCCTCGTCCCAAATCCGCCAGGGGGCGCGACCGGCGGCCCAGAGGTCGTTGAGGACGACCGCGTCCTTGTAGGTGTCCATGCAGTCCCAGAAGCCCTTGTGGCGGAATGCCTTCAGCTGCCCGTCGGCGGCCAACTGCGAGAGCGGCTCGCGCTCGAGCACGCTTTCGGGGTCGAGGTAGTCGAGGACGCCCGGCTCGAAGCAGAAGAAGCCGCCGTTGATCCAGTGCTCGCTGCGCGGCTTCTCGACGAAGCCGGTCACCGCCTCGCCGTCGAGCTCGGCAACCCCCCACTGCAGGTCGGGCCGGACGACGGTGACGCTGGCGAGGGCGCCGTGCCGGCCGTGGAACTCGAGCAGGGCGTTGAGGTCGACGTCGGCGACGCCGTCGGCGTAGGTGGCGCAGAAGCGCTGCCCGCGCACCCCGTCCGCAAGCGCCGCGATCCGCCCGCCCGTCGGGGTGTCGAGGCCGGTGTCGACGCAGTCGACCAGGACCCCCTCCGGCCAGCGTTCCGCCGTCGCGAACTCCGCTACCGCCTCGCCCATGTAGCCGGTGGCCAGCAGGAAGCGCCCGAAGCCCTGTGCCGCGTAGGTCTGGATCACGTGCCAGAGGATCGGCCGGCCGCCGATCTCCACCAGCGCCTTCGGCACCGACTCGGTCCGCTCGCGCAGCCGCGTCCCGCGGCCGCCGCAGAGGATGACGACGGGTGGCTTCAGCAGCCGCCCGCTACCGCAGGCAGGATCGTGACTTCGTCGCCCTCGTTGATCGAGGTCTCCAAGCCCTGCTGGAAGCGGATGTCCTCGCCAGACACGTAGACATTGACGAAGCGGCGCAGGCTGCCGTCCTGTGTGATGCGATCGCGAAGGTCTCCGTGGGCGTTGAAGACGGCGTCGAGAACCTCGCCGACGGTCCCGCCCTCTACCTCCAGCTCGGCCTGGCCATCGGTGGCCGCGCGCAGCTGCGTTGGGATTTTGACGGTGACCGACATCAAGCTGGAACCTCCTGCGGCTGGGGAAACTTGGCTGCGAAGCTGTCGAGATCGGGGTCGATCGTCTGCATTCGGAATTGATCCCGCGCCGCATCGAGAGTCTTCAGGCCGTCTCCGGTTATATAGACGACCACCCGTTCGCCAGAGGAGATTTCACCTCGTTCGGCCAGCTTGCGAAGGACGCCGACGGTGACGCCGCCCGCGGTCTCCGTGAAGATCCCGGTCGTCTCGGCCAGCAGGCGGATGCCGGCGCGAATCTCCTCGTCGGTGACCGAGTCGATCGTGCCGCCCGTACGGCGCGTTTGCTCCAGCGCGTAGGGGCCGTCGGCGGGGTCGCCGATCGCCAGGCTTTTTGCGATCGTGTCCGGCTTCTGCGGCTTGCAGATGTCCCAGCCTTCCGTGAAGGCGGTGGCGACGGGACTGCATCCGAGCGCCTGGGCACCGTGGAAGACGGGCAACTGACCCTCGACCAGCCCCAAGTCGATCCACTCCTGAAAGCCGGTTCCAAGCTTGGTGAACAGCGAGCCGGAAGCGATCGGGGACACGACCCGGTCGGGCAGCTCCCAGCCGAGTTTCTCCGCGGTCTCGTAGGCGAGGGTCTTCGAGCCCTCGGCGTAGTAGGGGCGCAGGTTGACGTTGAGGAAGGCCCACTTTTTCCTCGTCTCGGCCAGTTCGGTGCACAGTCGGTTGACGTCGTCGTAATTGCCGTTGACGCCGATCAGCTTGGTGCCGTAGATGGCCGTGGCGAGCAGCTTCTGCTCCTCGAGGTCAGACGGAACGAGGACGTAGGAATCGAGCCCCGCCGCAGCGGCATGAGCGGCGACGGAGTTGGCGAGGTTTCCGGTCGAGGCACAGGCGACGGCCTCGAAGTCAAGATCTATCGCTTTGGCCACCGCGACCGCGACGACGCGGTCCTTGAACGAGTGAGTTGGATTCGCGGTCTCGTTCTTGACCCAGATCTCGGCCTCGAGCCCGAGCTCTTCGGCCAGCCGGTCGGCGCGCAGAAGGGGAGTCAGTCCCGGTTCGAGCCTGACGGTCGGTCGCTCCTTAAACGGCAGGAAGTCGGAGTATCTCCAGATCCCATCCGGACCAGCCTGGATCCGGCGTTTGGTCTCCTCGACTTCGAGCCCGGAGTAGTCGTATTTGACCTCGAGCGGGCCAAAACAACTCTCGCAAGCAAACACGGGACCCAAGCCATAGGTCGCCCCGCACTCCTTGCACCTCAAGCTCTCTACCGGCATCCGATTCCTCATTCTCCTTTGTTTTGTAAAAACCTCCGCCGAACGTGCATGTGGGGCGGGGGTCCAAAACCGGACGCCTTTCCCCACATCTTCCAGAACACGACCTGCTGGACTTGGCACCTATCTCCCCGGACATAGTCCGAGGTGGTTGCCGGGGTTTCACTGGGCCAGTCCCTCCACCCCTCTGGATGTGGCGATTTTGACGGCGTAACGATAAACGAATCGGCGGCTGCGCGCATGAACTATCCGATCGAACAAGCGTTGGGACGGCTCTCCCACGGGAATCCTCCCACACGACTACCCTTTCCCGGGCTATGTATCACGAGACGATCGGACCGAGCGATGCCGAACCTTCCGAAACCGAGGCTGCGACGGCCTCGGGGTCGGCGCGGCGAGCTCGTCTCTCAGCCCGCCGCGCCTGAGCCGCAGCGGCCGAACGTCGAGCAGATCGACTCCAACGGGCTGCGCTGGGTCAACATCGAGTGGCCGGGATCGCTCGAGCGGAGCTGGCTGGAGGAGCATTTCGACTTTCACGCCCTCGACCTCGAGGACGTGCTCTCGCGCAACCAGCGCCCGAAGATCGACGTCTACGACGACTACCTCTTCATCGTCCTCCACCTGCCGGTCTTCGACCCCCAGGCGGGCCGGCTCGGCGCCGGCGAGCTCGACGTCTTCGTCGGGCCCGACTACGTGGTGACGATCCCGAACATGCCCTTGCAGCCGATCGAGTACCTCTTCGAGCGTTGCCGGGCGAAAGAGGAGCTGCGCGAACAGCTCTTCTCCCGCGGGTCGGGCTACCTCCTCTACAGGCTGGTCGACGACAGCTTCGACTACTGCTTCCCGATGCTGCGCAAGATCGGCAACAAGCTCGACGCGCTCGAGGACCAGATCTTCGAAGAGCGGGCCGAGGAAGTCGTCCGGGACATCTCCAACGTCAAGCAGGAGATCATCAACTTCCGCAAAGTCGTGCGGCCGCAGCGGCCGGTCCTGCGCGAACTGGAGAAAGTCAAGCAGCGCTATCTCGCCTCCGACCTCGACTTGGAGATCTACTTCGACGACATCGTCGACGCCCATGAGCGGATCTGGGACATGCTCGAGAACTACAAGGAGGTCGCCGAGGCGCTCGAGGAGACCAACGAGTCGGTGATCTCCCACCGCCTCAACGACATCCTCCGGGTGCTGACCGCGATCAGCGTGATCATCCTGCCGCTGACCCTGATCGCCAGCGTGATGGGGATGAACACCTGGGTCCCCAGCGAACACCACGAGGCCGGCTTCTTCACCGTGCTCGGGCTGATGCTGATCGTCCTGATCGGGATGATCGCCTACTTCCGCCGGCGCAAGTGGCTGTAGCGACGCCTGCGACTCGGACCGGAGACAGGCGCCCGCTTCCATAGGATGAGCCGCCCGTGGCAAATTTCCGCATCTGGGCGCCCTGGCGCCTCGCCTACGTGAAGGACGCGTCCAAGGACATCGAGGAGGAGTGCATCTTCTGCGCCAAGCCGGTGGCGGAGGACGACGAGGCGAACCTGATCGTCCACCGCGGCGAGCGCTGCTTCCTCATCCTCAACCTCTTCCCCTACACGAACGGGCACCTGATGGTGGCGCCGTACGACCACGTCGGCCGGCTGCAGGAGATCCCCGGCGAGACGCTGGCGGAGATGATGGAGCTGGCGCAGCGGGCGATGGACCGGCTCGAGCAGGTCTACGAGCCGCACGGCTACAACGTCGGCTTCAACCAGGGCCGGGTCGCCGGCGCCGGGGTCGAGCACCACATCCACATGCACGTCGTCCCGCGCTGGGCCGGCGACAACAACTTCATGCCGGTGATCGCCGACACGAAAGTGATGCCGCAGTCGATCGAGCAGAGCTACGAGGCTTTGAAGGGAGCATTCAGATGACGCGATTTACGCCCGGACGCGAAGCGGAGGACGTAAATCCTGATCCGGGGATCTTCAAGGCCTATGACATCCGCGGCCTCTATGGCTCCGAGATGGACGAGACCACTGCCAAGGCGATCGGCCGCGCCTTCGCCCGCGTGCTGGGACGGCTGCGCGACAAGCAGCCGAGCGAGCTGCGGGTCGGGCTCGGGCGCGACATGCGGCTGACCGCGCCGACAATGGCGGCCGCACTCCGCGAGGGGCTCGTCGCCGAGGGCGCAACCGTGGTCGACGCCGGTCAGGTTGCCACCGAGATGCTCTACCACCTGGTCGGCTCGCGCCAGCTCGACGGCGGCGCGATGGTCACCGCCTCGCACAACCCAAAGGCCTACACCGGGGTCAAGCTCGTCCGCGAGGGGGCGCTGCCGCTCTCCGGCGACGCCGGGATCGGCGACGTCAAGGCGGAGATCGAGGCCGGGCTCGGCGAGGCGCCGGGGGGCGGGAACAGCCAAGAGGTGGACGTCTGGGACGAGTACCACTCCCACGCGCTCTCGTTCATCGACCCTTCGAACGTGAAGCCGATGAAGGTGGTGGTCGACGGCGGCAACGGGATGGCCGGCCCGATGGTCGGCCCGATCCTCGAGAAGCTGCCCCTGGAGCTGGAGGAGATGTACTTCGTCCCCAACGGCGAGTTCCCCGACCACGAGCCGAACCCGCTCCTGGAGGAGAACCGGCGGATGATCATCGACCGCGTCAGGTCGACCGGAGCCGACCTCGGGATCGCCTGGGACGGCGACGCCGACCGCTGCTTCTTCATCGACGGCAACGGCAGCTTCTGCGACGGCGACTTCATTTGCGCCCTGCTGGCGCGCTCGGTCCTGCAGAAGAACCCGGGGGCGACGATCCTCTACGACCCCCGCTCGAGCCGCGCGGTCCCGGACCTGGTCGCGGCCGAGGGCGGTCGCTCCGACCTCTCCCGCGTCGGCCACGCCTTCTTCAAGGCGCGGATGCGCGAGGAGGGCGCGGCCTTCGGCGGCGAGGTCTCCGGCCACTACTACTTCCGCGACTTCTGGAACGCCGACTCGGGGACGATCCCGGCGCTGCTGGTCCTGGAGCTGCTCTCGCTGGACGGCCGCACGCTGACCGAGCTGATGGAGGAGTTCCGCTCCCGGTACTTCATCTCCGGCGAGATCAACTCCGAGGTCGCCGACCAGGAGGCGAAAATGCGGGAGATCGAGGAGCGCTACGGCGAGGGCGCCGAGGTGACCCACCTCGACGGCGTCTCGATCGACTTCGAGGACTGGCACTTCAACGTCCGCCCCTCCAACACCGAGCCCCTGCTGCGGCTGAACCTCGAGTCGCTGGTCTCGCGGGAGGACATGGAGCGCCGGCGCGACGAGGTCCTGGGCCTGATCCGAGCGTGACGGCGACGCCGGAGCAGGCGCTCGAGCAGGCGGCGCTGGCCGGCATCCACCGCTTCGCGATCCCGACCCCGTTCGCGGTCGGGCGGGTCAACTGCTACCTGATCGAGGACGAGCCGCTGACGCTCGTCGACACCGGCCCCAACTCGGGCAAGGCGCTCGACGAGCTGACCGCGCGGCTGGCCGAGCGCGGACACGCCCTCGCCGACCTCGAGCTGATCGTCATCACCCACCAGCACATCGACCACCTCGGCCTGGTGGAGATCCTGGTCGAACACTCCGGCGCCGAGGTGGCGGCGCTGGGGGCGGCGGCGCGGCGGCTCGGCTCCTTCGAGGAGGACGCCGAGCTGGAGGACGAGTTCGCGGTCGAGGTGATGCTGCGCAACGGCATCCCCGAGGACGTGACGGTGGCGCTGCGCAGCGTCTCCCGCAGCTTCCGCGGCTGGGGCTCGCACGTCGCAGTGACGCGGCCGCTGGAGGACGGCGGCACGCTGGAGCTCGGCGACCGCCGCCTGCGGGTCCTGCACCGCCCCGGCCACAGCCCCTCCGACACGGTCTTCTGGGACGAGAAGCGCAAGATCCTCCTCGCCGCCGACCACCTGCTGCCGAAGATCTCCTCCAACCCGCTGCTGGCGCGTCCGCTCGACGGCTCGAGCGAGCGCCCGCAGGCGCTCGTCACCTACATCGAGTCGCTGAAGAAGACCCGCGAGATGCCTGCCGAGATCGTGCTTCCCGGCCACGGCGAGCCGATCGCCGACCACGCGGAGCTGATCGCCTCCCGCTTCGCCGGCTACGACCGCCGCAAGGAGAAGATCCACCGCCTGATCGCCGAGCGGCCGCGGAACGCCTACGAGCTGGCGCAGGCGCTGTGGGGCAACGTCGCCGTCACCCAGGCCTTTCTCACCCTCTCCGAGGTGATCGGCCACGCCGACCTGCTCGTCAACGAGGGGCGGGTGCGGGAAGTCGAGGACGGCGGCGTGATCAGGTACGAAGCGACCTAGTGTCGCTTTCGTTCGGGATAACCGAACAAAAGCGACACGCCTAGAATTGCTGGCCGATCCAGCGACCCAGGGCGGCGGCGCCGAGGCCGAGGGCGATGCTGAGGACGACGTTCGCGACCGCGATTCGCCTCCTCCCCGCCTCCTCGATCCGCTGCGTCTCGACCATCCAGGTCGAGAAGGTGGTGTAGGCGCCAAGCAGACCGGCGCCGAAGAGCAGCCGCGCGTCCCCGTCGACCGAGGCTCCCGCGAGCAGGCCGAGCAGGAAGGCGCCGCTGACGTTGACGGCCATCGTCCCGAGCGGAAGGTGCGGGTGGAGGCGGTCGGCGACCGCCAGCGTCAGCCCGAAGCGGGCCAGCGCCCCGCAGCCGCCGAGGAAGGCGACGCCGACCCAGACCAGCCAGCTCACGCCGCCCCCTCCCTGCGTCCAAAGGCGGTCGCCGCCTGCACGCCCGCCAGGCCCGCGGCAAGGCTGCTCCCGAGGTAGAGAACCGCCAGCCCGGACCGGCCGGCGTCGATCATCTCCACCAGCTCCAGCTGCACGGTCGAGAAGGTCGTCAGCGCACCGCAGAACCCCGTGGTCAGCAGCGGCCGGCGGTAGCTGGCGTGCGAGAGGGTCGTAAACCAGTAGCCGAGCAGCAGGGTGCCGACGACGTTGACCGCGAAGGTCGCCCACGGCCAGGCCGCATCCCCGGCGGGGAACGCTTCCGCGAGCCCGGCCCGCATCAGGGCTCCGAGGGCGCCGCCGAGGAAGATCGCGCCCAGCTCCCGTCGGTCGATCATCGGCGGCAGGGTAGTCGTCCCCGCGGCCATCGAGCCCGCTACGCCACTTCGATGCCGAGCAGCGGCCAGAACGCCGCCTCGGCGATGACGCGGGTGCCGTATTCGCGTGCTTTTGCCGCCTTCCCGGAGAGCGAATCGGGATCCGCGACCACGAGTATGTCCAGCTTCTTGGTGACTCGCGGGGCGATGACCATGCCGGCTTCTTCAGCCAATTCATGTGCAAGGTCACGAGTTACCTTTGTTCCTTCATAAGTGCAGGTCAGAGCCCCGGTGAAACAAACGCTTTTCCCGGCCATCGCATCCGCCATCGAGCCTTCCGAATTTCCAAAAGGTTGATCGAGAAGCTCTTCTACCTCGCTAATTCCGAGCGCTTCACCCACGAGAACAAGGTCATAACGCTCGCGCTCCGTGACGATGGAGTCCCTCTTGGCCAAAGCGATCAAGGTGCCTACATAATCCGTGTGCAGCGATCGCACGCGCTCGGCGGACAGTCCCAGCATGCTCGCGGTTTCGGCGAGTTCCGCCTGCTCCGCCTCGCTTAACCGCCTGTCCTCGATCGCCCGGTCGAGGACTTCCAGATATGGCGCGACAAGGAGGGCGTCGGCGCCCAGTGGCGCATCGGCGGAACTCACCAGAGACTTCAGAAAGCTCGGCTCCTCCGAGGATGCGCTTGAAGTCCCGCGGGGGCAACACGCAGCCCGTCTATCGCTGGTCGGCCAGGAAGCAAGTGGCCGCGGCCTTCCTCGCTCGAACGCGCCAAGTCCAGCTGCTCCATGTTTCCGCAAATAGGCCGCCAGGATCAATGCGCAGACAAGGGCATCGGCTTCGGCGCAGTGAGCTCTGTCCGGGGATACCCCCAGGCCCTCGGCACAGTCGGACAAGCGTGCCCGACTTCCCCCGAGGCCCAGGCGCCCAGCCAAGGCCATCGTGCAGACCCGAGGGAGTGGATTTACGTCGACTCCCGCTCTCGCGAGTTCGAACTCCAAAAACGCGCAGTCGAAGCGGGCGTTGTGAGCGACGAGGGTCCTTCCACCTAGCCGCTCCAACACATCCCCCAGAACATCCTCGAAGCTCGGCGCGTCTCGCAGGTCCCGCCCACGGATACCGTGGATGCCCGTGGGACCCAAGTCCCGATCCACCCGGAGGAGGCTCGTCCAAATCTCGACCGGCTCCCCCATTGCATCGACGTCGACGATCGCCAACTCGATGATCCGGTGGTGGGCCCCTGGATGGATCCCGGTGGTCTCGCAGTCCATAACCGCAAATGAAGATTCTGCTGCCACTTCAATGGGATAGATACCGGACTCGTTCCCAATGAGGCAACGCCCCGACTTCAGCTGGTTTCTGCTGCCCACGGGTCGCGGTCCCGAAGAATAGGCTTCCGCCCTCGTGTCCGCGCAGCTTCGCTCCCTTCGCCGCCGCAAGCCGCACAAGAAGCGGATGCTGCTGATCGTCAACCCGTACGCGACGACGGTCTCGGACCGGCTGAAAAACCTCGTGGTGTACGCGCTGCAGGGGCGTTTCGACGTCGAAGCGGTCTCGACGCAGGCGCAGAACCATGCGACCGAGATCGGGCGGGAGGCGCAGGACGGGGGCTATGACGTGGTCGTCGCCTTCGGCGGCGATGGGACGCTGAACGAGGTCGCGAACGGGCTCGCCGGGTCGGATCTGCCGGTGGCGATCCTGCCGGGCGGGTCGACCAATGTGGTCTGCCGGACGCTGGGGATGCCAAACGACGTCGTCGACGCGACCGAGCACCTGCTGACGCTCGCCGACGACTGGAAGCCGCGAAAGATCGACCTGGGGATGGTCGACGAGCGCTACTTCGTCTTCTCCTGCGGGGTCGGGATCGACGCCAGCGTCGTCAAGCGAGTCGACCGCAACCCGACCCTGAAGGGGAACGCCGGCCCCTACTACTACAGCTGGGCCGGCATCTCCAGCTTCTACCGCAAGTACCTGCTCAACCCGGTGCGGGTGCGGACGACGGTGGACGGTGCCGAGCCGGTCGAGGGGATCACCACGATCGTCCAGAACTCCGATCCCTTCACCTACTTCACCACCCACCCGATCCGGGTCTGCGAGGGGATCGCGATCGACGACGGCACGCTCTCGCTCGCGGTGCTGAAGCGGGCGGCACAGCGCGACATGCCGACGTTGATCACCCGGCTCTTCAGCGAGGCCAAACCGGCGGCCCGCCACAAGCAGGTCGTCCACTTCGACGACGTCACCCACGCGGTGGTCGAGACCGCGTCGGTGGCCAAGGATGGGACGGTGCGTCCCTTCCCGCTCCAGGTGGACGGGGACTACATCGGCGAGCGCGAGCGGATCGAGCTGCGGGTGGCGCCGAGTGCGCTGACGATCGTCGCCTGAGCTTCCGCCGGGGGAGGGGGCGACCCCGCGAGCGGGGGCTCCTCTTTCAGCACGGTCTCAAGAGCGGCGCGTGCGGCGGGGCGGCGAGCGCGCAGGGCGTAGCGGAGGGCCATCGCCAGCCGGTAGGGGGCGACGCGGGCGAAGTGCTTGCGGGCGAACTGGAGGCGGGCGTAGGCGGACTGCGCTTCCATTCGCGGCGTGGCCGAACGCTCGCTCTCGTAGTGGCGGATCGTCACCTGGGGCAGGTGGGCGACTTCCCAGCCGGCCGCCTCGAGGCGCCAGCAGAGGTCGGTCTCCTCGGAGAAGAGGAAGAAGCGCTCGTCGAAGCCGCCGCAGGCGCGCAGGGCCTCGGCGCGGGCGAGCATGAAGGAGCCGGAGGTCCAGTCGCAGCGGCTTTCGCGGTCGTAACGGCCGGGAGCGAGGATCCGCTCGCCGAAGAGGCGCCGCAGCAGCGGGACTCGCTCGACCGCGAACGCTTCGGCGAGCATGTTGGGGGTCGAGGGGAAGCGCCGCATGCTCGGAGCCAGCGCTCCCTCCTCCCCCACCTGCCGTACACCGGCGAGGCCGATGCGAGGCCGGTGGTCGAGGGCTGCGACCAGCTCCGCGAGGCTGCCGCCGAGGAATTCGGTGTCGGGGTTGAGGAAGAGGACGTAGCGGGCGTCCGCCGTCTCCAGGCCGCGGTTGTTGGCGGCCCCGAAACCGCGGTTCGCGCAGCTGATGGTGCGAACCGCCGGGAAGCGCTCCTCGACGTAAGCGGCGGAGCCGTCGCTGCCGTTGTCGACGACGACCACGTCGAGGCCGATGTTCCTGGCAGCGTCGAACAAGCTGCCAAGGCAAGCGTCGAGCCAGCGCTTGCCGTTGTGCGAGACGATGATCGCGCAGACGTCGTGCATACGCCCTAACAACGGGCCGCCGAACCCCCGCCTTGCGGTCCTGAGCGGCAAGACAGCGAAAGCTGGCCGAACAGCGACTCCGAGATTTGGGCCCCTATGGGGGACCAAAGTGAGGAAGGGCTACGATCTCGCCGCGATGGCGGATCTACTTCCTTCCGACTTGGCGCCCGGGCTGCTGATCGGCGACAAGGTCCAGATCGGCGAGGGGACGTTGATCGGGGGGCACGCGATCATCCACTCGGGGGTTCGCATCGGCGCCGGGGCGCGGGTCGGGGACCATGCGCAGATCCGCGACGGGGCGGTGATCGGTGCCGGCTCGACGGTCGGCAGCTACGTCTCGGTCGATCCCGGCGTCGAGATCGGCGAGCGGGTCAGCATCCAGACTCGCTGCTACATCACCGGCGGCACCCGGATCGAGGACGACGTCTTCGTCGGACCCGGGGTGACGCTGACCAACGACAACACGATGAACCGGCACGGCGAGGAGTTCGAGTTCGAAGGGCCGCTGCTGCGCCGGGCCTGCCGGATCGGCGGCGGCGCGACGATCTGCCCGGGGATCGAGATCGGCGAGGAGGCCTTCGTCGCCGCGGGCGCCGTCGTCAGCGCCGACGTCCCCGCCCGCACGGTGGTGATGGGCGTCCCCGCCCGGCCCGTCCGCGAGGTCCCCGACGAGGACCTACTGCGGCACTGGCGCTGAACCCGGCCTCCGGGCCGGCAGCGGCCGCGCCGGGTTGCCGACCACGGTCGTCCCCGCCTCGACGTCGTCGACGACCACCGCCCCGGCGCCGACGGTCGCCCCGGCTCCTATTCGCACCCCGCCGAGGATCGTCGCCCCGGAGCCGATGCTGGCGCCCCGCTCGACCACCGTCGGCAGCAGCTCCCAGTCGGACTCGTCCTGCAGCTCGCCGCCGGCGCTGGTCGCCCGCGGGTGCTTGTCGTTGACGAAGACAACCCCGTGCCCGACGAAGACCTCGTCTTTGATGCGAACGCCGTCGCAGACGAAGGTGTGGCTCTGGATCTTGCAGGCGGCCCCGATCGCGGCGCCGCGCTGGACCTCGACGAAGGTTCCGATCCTGGTGCCGGCGCCGATCGTGCACCCGTAGAGGTTGGCGAAGGAGTGCACCACTACTCCCTCGCCGAAGCCGACGCCGTCGAGCAGGCGGTGATGCGCCTCGTTTGCCGGAGCGGTCGCGCCCGTCTCTCTCATCCCCCTTCCAACGCCATCGCGGCGCGGAAGCTTTCGCTCGTTTCGCCCGTTGGTGATCCGTGGCCGTCCTCAGCGAACCAGTCGCCAACCCCCGGGGCTCCTCGGAGCAGACCTGCGTCGTCTTCGGCGCCGAGTCGAAGGAGCTCCGCAAGCGGATCGAGGCTTCGCTGCGCGAGACCCCGGTGCTCTTCGCCGCCGGAACCGAGGCCCTCGACGGCCTCGACGAGGAGGCGCCGATCGTCATCCTCGTCTGCGACCTCGACCTGGCCGCCGAGATGGCGAAGCTGCGCCGCTTCCGCCGCGAGCTGCAGGAGGTGCCGATCGTCGCCGTCTCGCCGCCGGCCACCGGCACCGGCGTCCGCCGCGGCCTCGACGCCGGCGCCGACGCGATCGTCTTCGAGCCGATGATCGAGTCGACCCTGGCGGTGACCGTCAGCGCCGTCGGCTCGGGCCAGTCGGTGGTCCCGCGGGAGCTGCGCGCCAGCGTCCAGCCGCCCACCCTCTCCCATCGCGAGCGGCAGGTCCTCACCTTCGTCACCAAGGGACTGACCAACTCGCAGATCGCCGAGCAGCTCTTCCTCTCCGAAAGCACGGTCAAGAGCCACCTCTCCTCCGCCTTCGCCAAGTTCGGCGTCCGCTCCCGCCGCGAGGCCGCGGCCCTCTTCCTCGAGCTCGACAAAACCACTCCCAGCGAGGTCACTCCCACTTGAGCACCGCAACCGCAGCCAATCCCGTCCTGCCCCTGGCCGCCACCGAGGGGACCAGCGTCCCTTTCATCCGCCTCGACGCCGCCTTCCCCGAGCTCTTCGCCGAGCTGATGGAGACGGTCGAGCGGATCGCCGGCAAGTCCGCCTTCACGCTGGGACCGGAACTCGAGCGGTTCGAGCAGGCCTTCGCCGAGTTCTGCGGCACCGACCACGCGGTCGGCGTCTCCTCCGGCACCGCCGCGCTGGAGATCGCTCTGCGGGCGCTCGGGATCGGCCCCGGCGACGAGGTGATCGTCCCCACCTACAGCTTCATCGCCACCGCCGAGGCCGTCAGCACCGTCGGCGCCACGCCGGTGATCGTCGACGTCGACCCGGAGACGGCGCTGATCACGGCCGAGATCGTCGAGCGCGCGCTCACCCCGCGGACGCGCTGCGTGATCCCGGTCCACCTCTTCGGCCGGCCGGTCGAGATGGACCCGCTGCTGGCCCTCTGTCGCGAGCGCGACATCGCCGTCGTCGAGGACGCCTGCCAGGCGCACGGGGCCCTCTATCGCGGTCGTCCCGTCGGCTCGTTCGGCGACGCCGGCTGCTTCAGCTTCTACCCGACCAAGAACCTCGGCGGCTGGGGCGACGGCGGCGCCCTGGTCACTAGCGACCCCGAGCTCGACCACAAGGTGCGACTGCTGCGCTCGCACGGCGAGGGGACCCGGCACCACCACGAGCTGGCCACCGGCACCCACCGCCTCGACACCCTGCAGGCGGCGATCCTCGAGGTCAAGCTGCGCCACCTCCCCGACTGGAACCAGCGCCGCCGCGAGGCCGCCGCGGCGCTGCGCGAGGGGTTGGCCGGCAGCGCCGTCGTCTCCCCCGCGCCGGCGGCGCCGGACAGCGACCACGTCTACCACCTCTTCGTCGTCCGCTGCGCCGAGCGCGACGCGCTGCGCGACCACCTCGACAGCCGCGGGATTGCCAGCGCGATCCACTACCCGACGCCGATCCACCGCCAGCCGGCCTACGCGGACCTCGGCCTCGGCCCTGGCAGCCTGCCCGTCGCCGAGCGGCTGGCTTCTGAAAACTGCTCCCTGCCGATCTTCCCGGCGATCGAGGACTCGCAGATCGCGGAGATCGTCGCGGCGGTCGAGAGCTTTGAAGTCCCGGCAGCTGACTGAGGCGCCCGCCACGGCCGCCCGCCATGGCGGCCTGCGCGTCTGCATGGTCCACTACTCGGACTTCGTCGTCGACTCGCGGATTCAGCGCCAAGCGCGGGCTTTGGCCGAACGCGGCGACCATGTCGACTGCGTCTGCATCAACGACGACGAGGAGATCCCGGTCGGAAACGGCCGGATCGCCCTCCACCGCGCCGCCGAAGGCAAGACCCGAGGGGGCGCCCGCGCCTACCTGGGCGGCAACCTCCGCTTCCTCCTCGGCGCCGCCCGCAAGGTCAGCGAGCTCGATCGACGCGAGCCCTTCGACCTGATCGAGATCCACAACATGCCCGACGCGCTGGTCTTCGCCGCCTGGCGGCCGAAGCTGCGAGGCGCGCCCCTGATCCTCAACTTCCACGACACCTTCCCGGAGCTGTTCGCGACTCTCTTCGAACGTTCCCCGAAGCATCCGCTGGTCCGCCTGATCCGCGCCGAGGAGCGGGTCAGCGCGGCGATGGCCGACGGGCTCGTCTTCGTCACCCCGGAGGCCCGCGAGCTGTTGGCCGAGCGCCATGTCTCGGCAGCCCGGACCCAGGTCGTGATGAACACCCCCGACGAGCGCGTCTTCGGCGAGCGCCGGCCCCCCACGTCCCCAGAGTCCGGCGGCGATCTGCGGGTCGTGTACCACGGCGGCCTCGCCGAGCGCTTCGGGGTCGAGACCCTGGTGCGGGCGGTGGCGATGCTGCGGGGCCAGGGCAAGCCGGTCCGCCTGGACGTCTACGGCGCCGACGCCGAGGCCGCCCGGCGGATCGGAGACCTGGCCGCCAAGCTCTGCCCCGACGGGATCCACGTCGCGCCCGAGCCGACCCCGGTCGAGCAGATCCCCGCCCGGCTCGAAGAAGCCGACCTCGGCGTCGTCCCCACCCTGCGCGACGACTTCACCGAGCTGCTGCTGCCGGTGAAGCTGCTCGAGTACGTGCACATGGGGCTGCCCGTGGTCGCCTCCCGCCTGCCGGTGATCGAGAGCTACTTCGGCGACGACGTCCTCCTCGCCGAACCCGGCGACGCGGCCTCCGTCGCGGCGGCGATCGAAGGGGTCCGCCACGCTCCGGAGAGCGCCCTCGCGCGCGCCGAGGGGGCCTCCGAGCGGCTCGGCCAGATCGAGTGGCGGCGCCAGCGCGAGGGCTACCTCGACCTCGTCGACGGGCTGGTCGACCGCTCGCGGAGCGCGTGAGGTGTCGCGCCTGCTGCTGATCACGCCGGCTCGCGACGAGGCCGCCCACCTGGAGCGGACGATCCGCGCCGTCGCCGCCCAGACCAGGCCGCCCGACCTCTGGCTGATCGTCGACGACGGCTCCAGGGACGAAACCCCCGAGCTGCTGAGCCGGCTCGCCGGGGAGATCCCGTTCCTGGAGATTCGCCGGACGCCGAAGCGGGCCCGGGGGCCCGAGGAAGACGGGCTCGCCCTCGCCGCGGAGGCGATCGCCTTCAACGCCGCCCTCGCAAGCATCGACCTCGACGAGTTCACCCACGTCGGCAAGCTCGACGCCGACGTCGAGGTCCCGCCGGACTACTTCGAGCGGCTGCTCTCCCAGTTCGAGTCCGAGCCGAGGCTGGGCATCGCCGGCGGCGTCCTGCTCGAGCACAACGGCCGCCGCTGGGCGCCGACCAAGATCCCGTCCCACCACGTGCGTGGCGCCGTCAAGCTCTACAGCCGCGAGTGCTTCGCGGCGATCGGCGGCATCGAGGAGCGCTTGGGATGGGACACGATCGACGAGACCTACGCGCGGATGCGGGGCTACGGGACCAGGTCGCTGCCGGGGATCGCGGCCCGGCACCACCGCCCGGTGGCGACTCGAGGCGGCGCCCTTCGCGGCCGCGCGCGCCATGGACAGTGCGCCTACATCCTCCGCTACGACGCCTGGTGGGTGATCCTGCGCTCGTTCAAGGTCGCGCTGCAGCGCCCCTACCTGCTCTCGGGGATCGCCTTCCTCTACGGCTATTTCCAGGCCCTTCTCAAGGCCCAGCCCAAGGTCGAAGACGAGCGGTTCCGGCGCTTCGTCCGCGACGAGCTGCGCAGCCGCGCCCTCGGCGGATCGTCCTTTTTTCAGCCTTCGGGGGCGGACTAAATCCCGTTTGATTCACGTTGTCCAGTTAGGGCGCTGTCACAGCGGCCGCCCGCCCACCTCCAGATGACCTCCCTCTCGATCCCAAGACTGACGCTCGCGGCCCTGGCCGCGTTCGCGCTGGTGCTACTGCTCCCGCACGGCGCCCGCGCCGACGTCAGCTGCCCCAGCGACATCCCGGTCGTGCAGGAGAACGAGTGCTCCGGCCCCGGCTCGGATGGCTGGCGCCTGCTCGAATACAGCCCCAACGTCGCCGGCTTCGCGACCAAGACCAGCGTCAACCTCGGCGAAAGCGTCACCCTCAAGCTCGGCCGGGCCAGCACCTCGGCCGCGTCCAGCGTCAAGGTCGACGTCTACCGGATGGGGTACTACGAAAACATGGGCGGGCGCCTGATCGCCGCCGCCTCGAGCGCCAGCGTCGCCGTCAACAACCTCTTCTCCAACTGCGCGGCGACCAACGTCACCACCGGCCTCAAGAGCTGCTCGGGCTGGGCCAGCAGCTACACGATCCCCGGCTCGGCGCTGCCGGCCTCCGGCGTCTACACGGCCAAGCTGACGACGCCGGGCGGGCTCGAAAACACGATCACCTTCGTCGTCCGCGACGACAACCGGGTCGTCAGCGCCGACGTCCTCTTCGCCCTGCCGACGGCTACGTACGAGGCCTACAACGACTGGGGCGGCGCCTCGGGCGGCAAGTCCCTCTACTTCGACACCGGCGGTGGCGAAACCACGATCTCCGGCACCCAGCGGGCGGTCAAGGTCTCCTTCGACCGGCCGATGAGCGACCCGCGCCAGGGCAACCGCTTCATCGGGCCCGACTTCTACCTGATCCAGTGGCTCGAGAAGCAGGGCTACGACGTCGCCTACACCGAGGACGTCGCCATCCACCAGAACCCGGCCCAGCTGAAAAAAGCGAAGATCGACATGATCTCCGGCCACAGCGAGTACTGGTCGCTGGAGCAGATGAACGGCTACCTCGCCGCCCGCGACGCCGGCGTCGACATCGCCTCCTTCAGCGGCAACACCGCCTACTGGAAGGTCCGCTACGAGGACGGCGGCCGCACCCTCGTCTGTTACAAGACGGTCGAGGGCTCGGGCTCCACCGGCAGCGGTGCGGACGGCGCCAACGACTGGGGGCCGGACGGCAAACTGGGAACCGCCGACGACGCCCTCGGCCTAGACCAGAAAGCCGGCACCGCCGACGACCGCCCCGAGAACTCGACCACGACCTGGCGGGACAACGGCGCGCCCCCCGGCGACCCCAACGCCCCGCCGGGGGGCCGCGTCGGCCCGAACATGCCGGAGAACCAGCTGCTCGGGAACATGTACTACGGGGCCGAGCTGCAGGCGGGCGCCTTCCCGATGCAGATCCCGGCGGCCAGCGGCGGCAACTACTCCGGCGACCGGATCTGGCGCAACACCGGCATCCCGACCGGCTCGACGACGACGATCGGCACCAACCTGACCGGCTGGGAGTGGGACGCGATCCCGACCCAGGCCCAGTACCTGGCCAAACAGCCGGCCGGGGTCAAGCCGCTGACCAGCTCGACGATCCCGCTCGGCAACAACGTCGACTGGATCCAGGACGAGGGACGCATCTACGCGAAGACCCCGCCCGCCGGCCAGTGCGCCTGCGGGCAGGCGGTCAAGTACACGGCGCCCAGCGGCGCCCTCGTCTTCGCCGCCGGGACCAACGACTGGGCCAACGCGCTGGCGCCGAACCCGGACAGCCGCATGATCCAGGCGACCTACAACATCCTCTCCGACATGGGCGTGCAGCCGTGGACGCCGGTCGGGCTGACGCTCGACCCGCCCTCCGGCCCGCAACCGCCGGTCGCCTCCTTCTCGATCGCGCCCAACCCGGCGCAGACGAACCAGGCCGTCACCTTCGACGGCAGCACCTCGGCCGACCTCGACGGCGGCATCGCCAAATACGAATGGGACCTGAACGGCGACGGAACCTACGAGAAAGACTCCGGCTCCAACCCGATCGTCACCACCAGCTACGCGACCACCGGCGTCTACACGGTGCGGCTGCGCGTGACCGACGAACAGGGCGTCCGCAGCACCACCAACCGGGCGCTCTCGATCGACAACAGCGGCAGCGGCAGCTACCCGTCGCGGGTGCTGGGCACCACCGGGCTGCTCAGCTACTGGCGCCTCGGCGACCCGGGCGGCTCGGGCACGCTGGTCGACTCCTTCGGGACCAGCAACGCGACGGTCAACGGCTCCCCCACCCTTGGCGTCGCCGGCGCTCTGTCCGGTGACGCGGACACCGCGGCCAGCTTCGACGGCCTCGACGACGCCGCGACGGCGAACCTCTCCCTTTCGGGGACGAGCAAGGTCACGGTCGAGTTCTGGATGAGGTGGAACGGCTTCGCCAACGACGACGACCTGGCGATGGAGTACACGTCCAACTTCAACTCCTTCGCCGGCGGCTTCCTGATCGACCCCAACGCGCCCCAGGAGGAAGGCAAGTTCGGAGTCGCGATTGGCAGCGGGTCCAGCCGCAACAACGTCTTCTTCACCCGTCCCAGCGCCGGCGTCTGGCACCACTACGCGTTCGTGATGGACAGCGCCGCGATCGCCGCCGAACAGATCAAGCCCTACGTCGACGGCAAAGCGGTGGCCTTCACCAAGACCGCCTCCGGCACCGGTGCCGGCAACTTCGCCAACGCCTCCCTCTACTTCATGTCGAGGAGCGCGAGCGCCCTCTTCGGCGCCGGTGCGCTCGACGAGGTGGCGATCTACAACCGGGCCCTCGACGCCGCCACGATCGCCGCCCACTACGCCGGCAACCCGCAGACGCCGACCGCCTCCTTCAACACCTCGCCCAACCCGGCCGACATCGGCCAGGCCGTCAACTTCGACGCCTCCTCCTCGAGCTCGCCCAACGGCGCGATCGCGAAATACGAGTGGGACCTCGACGGCAACGGAAGCTACGAGACGAATACCGGCACCAACCCCACCACTAGCAGCAGCTACGCGGTGGCGGGCCCGGTCACGGTGGGGCTGCGAGTCACCGACGGCGCCGGCAAAACCGCCACCGCCGCGGAGACCGTCAGCATCGACGGCTCGGGGGCGGGCACTTACTCGGCCCGCGTCCTCGCCACCGCGGGGCTGATCGACTACTGGCGCCTGGGCGAGGCGAGCGGGACGACCCTGGCCGACAGCAAAGGCACGGCTCCGGCCACTTTGAGCGGCGGGACCGGCCTCGGGGTCGGCGGCGCCGTCGCCGGCGACTCCGACACCGCGGTCAGCTTCGACGGCACCACCGGCGCCGCCCAGGCAGCGCTCAACCTCTCCGCCACCAACAAGCTGACGCTCGAGTTCTGGATGAAGTGGGACGGCTATGCCGACGACGACGACCTCGCCTTCGAGCTGACGCCGAACTTCAACTCCAACCCGGGAGGCTTCCTGGTCGACCCCAACGCTCCCGAGGAAGGCGGCAAGTTCGCAGTTGGAATCGGCAGCGGAGAAAGCCGCAACACCGCGTACTTCACGCGGCCCAGCGCCGGTCAGTGGCACCACTACGCCATCGTCATGGACGCCGGCGCGCCCGCCGCCGAACAGGTCATCCCCTACGTCGACGGCCAGCCCGTCCCCTACCTGAAGACCAAAAGCGGAACCGGGGCCGGCAACTTCGCCAACTCCACGCTCTACTTCATGTCCCGCGCCGCCAGCGCCCTCTTCGGCGCCGGCGACCTCGACGAGGTGGCCCTTTACAACCGGGCGCTGCCGGCGACGACGATCGCCCAGCACTTCGGCGGCAACAGCCAGTCGCCGCTCGTCTCCTTCAACGCCTCGCCGAACCCCGCCCAGGTCGGGCAGACGGTGAACCTCGACGGCTCCGCCTCGAGCGACCCCGACGGCACGATCGCCAAATACGAGTGGGACCTGGACGGCAACGGGAGCTTCGAGACGAGCACCGGAACGACGCCCAGCGCCAGCACGACGTTCGCGGCGCCGGGCTCCTACGAAGTCAAGCTGCGGGTCACCGACAACGCCGGCAACAGCAGCCAGACGACGCGCACGGTCACGGTCGAACAGTCGGGGGCCGGGGCCTACTCGAGCCGCGTCCTGGCAACGGCCGGGCTGATCGACTACTGGCGGATGAGCGACGCCGCCGGGGCAACCTTGGCCGACGTCAAGGGCGGCGCCAACGCGTCGGTCGTCGGCAGCCCCGAATTCGGCATCCCCAGCGCCCTGCCGGGGGGCTCGGACACCGCAGTCAGCTTCGACGGCACGAGCAGCGCCGCCCAGGCCGCCCTCAACCTCTCGACGACCAACAAGCTCACCCTCGAGTTCTGGATGAAGTGGGACGGCTATGCCAACGACGACGACCTTGCCTTCGAGCTGACGCCGAACTTCAACTCCAACCCCGGCGGCTTCCTGGTCGACCCGAACGCCCCCGAGGAAGAAGGGAAGTTCGGGGTCGGGATCGGCAGCGGCGACTCCCGCAACACGGCCTATTTCGCCCGCCCCAGCGCCGGTGCCTGGCACCACTACGCGTTGGTCATGGACACCACCGCGGCCGCCAGCGAACAGGTCGTGCCCTACGTCGACGGCCTGCCGGTCCCCTACAGCAAGACCAAAAGCGGGACCGGCGCCGGCAATTTCGCCAACTCCAGCCTCTACTTCATGTCGCGGGCGGCGAGCGCCCTCTTCGGCGCCGGCGACCTCGACGAGGTGGCCCTTTACAACCGGGCGCTGCCGGCGACGACGATCGAAGACCACTACTTCGGCTCGGTCGGCGGCGGCGAAGCACCGCTGCCTGCCTTCACGGCGACGCCGAATCCGGCTCAGACCGCCGAAGCGGTCAACTTCGACGGCTCCGGCTCGAGCGATCCGGACGGGACGATCGCAAAATACGCCTGGGACCTCGACGGCAACGGGACCTACGAGACCGAAACCGGTACGGAACCCATCGCGACCAAGACCTACGCGACCGCCGGCAGCTACGACGTCCGCTTGCAGGTGACCGATTCCAGCGGCAACAGGTCCAGCACGCTGCGCACGGTGACGGTGACCAACCGCGCCCCCACCTCCTCCTTCAGCGCCACTCCCAGCTCGGTCAGCAAGGGCCAGCTCGTCAGCTTCGACGGCTCCGGGTCGACCGACCCCGACGGGACGGTCGTCAAATACGAGTGGGACCTCGACGGCAACGGGACGTTCGAGACGAGCACCGGCACGACGCCGACCGCCAGCCGCTCGTACTCCAGCGCCGGCAAATTCGAACCGAAGCTGCGGGTCACCGACGACAAGGGCGCGACCGCGGTCTCGACCAAGGCCGTCACCGTCACCCTGACGCCGCCGACGGCCTCCTTCACCGCCAGCCCGAATCCTGCGGAAACCGGCGCCAGCATCAGCTTCAACGGGTCCGGGTCGACCGACCCCGACGGGACGGTCGTCAAATACGAGTGGGACCTCGACGGCAACGGGACCTACGAGACGGCCACCGGCGCGACGGCGACGACCAGCCGCTCCTACGCCACCGCCGGGACGGTCGAAGCGAAGCTGCGGGTCACCGACGACGACGGCCAGACCGCGACCGCCAGCCGCACGATCACGGTCAACAACCGCCCGCCGGTCCCCTCCTTCACCGCCACCCCCAGTCCCGCCAACACCCGACAGACGGTGACCCTCAACGGCACCGCCTCCAGCGACCCCGACGGGGCGATCGCCAAATACGAGTGGGACCTCGACGGCAACGGGACGTTCGAGACGAACACCGGGATCACGGCGACGACGACCAAATCCTTCACCGCCACCGCGACCCTGACCCTCGGCCTGCGGACCACCGACAACAACGGCGCCACGGCGACGACTACGCGGTCGCTGACCGTCAACAGCGGCTACCGCGCGGCTGTCCTCGCCACCTCGGGGATCAGCGACCTCTGGCGGCTCGACGAGACCTCGGGGACGACCGCGATCGACGCCAACGGCGCCAACAACCCCGGCACCTACGTCAACGGCCCGACCTCGGTCGCGCCCCTGATCGGCGGCGAGACCAACAGCTTTGCCCGCTCCTTCAACGGCACCAGCCAGTACGTCGACCTCTCGCCGACGCCGTTCGGGGCGCCGTCGACCTTCTCGGTCGAGGCTTGGGTGCGCACGAGCGCGGCCAAAGCCTCCGGCGGCTACCACTTCCTGGTCAGCGACTCGAGCACCGACTTCGACAACGGGTTCTCGCTGGTGATCGACTCCAGCAACCGCCCGATCTTCGCCGTGGCTCGCGAAGGCAGCTTCGGCAGCGTCACCCGCGGCCAGGCGACCAGCGCCACCACCGTCGCCCCCAACACCACCCACCATCTCGTCGGCACCTATGACGGGACCCGCGCCCGCATCTTCGTCGACGGCGTCGAACGCGCCAACGTCCTCTTCAACCAGAGCCCGACCTGGTCGAGCAGCCGCGACCTGCGGATCGGCCGCCCGATCTCCGCGACCAGCCTCGCGCAGCGCTACCTGCAGGGCTCGATCGACGAGCCGGCGCTCTACACCACCGCCCTCTCGGCGGCGACGGTGCTGGCGCACTACGAAGCCGGCAAACCCTAGAAACCGCCCTGGCCACCGGCCGCAAGCCCAAAGCGGCCTGATCCGTTGATCCGGTGTGAGCGCAAACGACGCGATCGCCCCCGGACGCCTGCGCGCGGACACCCCCCGCTCCTGGCTCGCCCGCCTGCTGACGCTGGCGCGCAGCGCGGACGCGCTCGCCCTGGCCTGCCTGGGCTTGTTCATCGCCGTCCTGGCGGCGATCAGCTGGCGCAAGTGGGGAACGCCGGAGATCGACGCCGGCGCCGAGCTGACCACCGCCGCACAGGCTGTCCACGGCCACCTTCCCTACGAGGACACCCGCTACTTCTACGGCCCCCTCGGGGTCTACACCCTGACCGGCGCCTTCAAGCTCTTCGGCACCAGCCTCGCCACCGCCTACGCGCTGGGGCTGACGGTCACGGTCGCGATCGCCGGCTCGTTCTACGCCCTTGCCCGGCAGCTGCTGTGCCCGCTCGCGGCGGCGCTCTCGACCGCGGTGCTGATCGCGATCGGCTTCTCCGGGACCCAGTTCAACTTCGTCCTCCCCCACACCAACTCCGCCACCTTCGGCCTGCTGTCGCTGATCCTGACGCTGTTGGCCCTCAGCCGCGGCCACTTCCTGCTCGCCGGCACCGCGATCGGGCTGACGGCGCTGACGCGGGTCGAGTTCGCCGCCGCCGCCGCGCTCGCCGGGGCCGCCTGGGCGATCGGGATCTGGAAGGAAGAAGGCGGCCGGGCGGCGCTGCGCGCCCTGGCCTGGATCGCGGGACCCACGCTGGCGATCCCACTGGCCGTGCTCGGATCGATCGCCGCCAGCGTCGGCGCCGACCGCTTCTTCTGGCAGAACCTCTGGCCGATCGACTTCCTGCGGGTCGCAGGCTTCAACGCCTATCGCGAGTGGACCCCCTTCGACGCCGCCAGCGTCGCCTCCTCGCTGACCCGCGGGGCGGTCTACCTGGCGCTGCTCGCGGGTTTGACCGCGAGCGCGGTGAAGCTCCACGGCGCCCGCGGGCTCGCCCGGGCGAAGGCGCTCTGGCCGCTGGCCGCAGCCTGCCTCGGCTCGCTTGTCCTGCTCGGCGCCTGGAAGGCCAGCGGCGTCTTCCCGGATGCCGAGGCCGCGGTGCAGGAAGAGGGCAAGCAGCTGCTGCTGGGCATGAGCTGGCTGCCGCTGCTCTCGCTGCTGGCGGCCGCGCTCCTCCTTCGAGCGCTGTGGAGGCGGCAGGACGCCCCCCTGAGCGGCCGCTGGCCGCTCGACCTCGCACTCGTCGCCGTCGCGGTCCTGCTCTGCTCGCGGGCCTACGACGAGTTCACGATGGCCTCTGCCGCTCCGTACTACGCGGCTCCCGCCGTGCTGCTGCTCGGCCTCTTGCACCAGCGGATCGGCGACCGTTGGCCCGCTGCCCGCCCGGCCGTGATGGCGATGCTGGGGGCCGTCGCCGCCGGCGTCGCCCTTTACGCCGCGGCCGCCCTCTATCCCGACAAGGGGACCGTCGTCCATACCGCCGCCGGCGACTACGTCGCCGACAGCCGCGCCGCCGCCGCCCAGCAGCAGGCGATCGACTTCGTCCGCAGCCACACCGCCCCCGGGGAGCCGGTCCTCGCCCTGCCCGCCGACGCCGGCATCTACTTCCTCGCCGACCGGCCGCAGCCGCTCTACGAGAACATGTTCCTGCCGGGGCTGCTGGACACCCGAGGCGACGAGCGGCAGGCGATCGCGCGACTGCAGCGCGAGCACGTCCGCTACGCGCTGATCAGCAACCGCGACACCTCCGCCTTCGCGACCGGCCACTTCGGCGCCGGCTATGACCAGCTGCTCGCCCGCTACCTGCGGTCGGGCCACCTGGTCGCCAGCTTCGGCGACCTCCAGGCCGCCCCCGGCGGCGGCAACCCCTCGCAGGGCTTCCGCGTCTACGCGCTACGGTGAGCGGCGTGCCGGTGGTGGGTGTCCACCCAAGTGCCGAGCTTGGGCGCAGGCCAAGGCTCTTCGCAGCCCTCTCGGCGGCCTTCCCCGCCGTGCGCTTCGAGGGGCGGGAGGCCGGAGAGACGGCGGGCCTCGACGCCCTGGTCGAGCTCGGCGGCGTGGAAGAGGCGCGGCGGGCCGCGGCCTCCGGCCTGCGCGCGCTCGCCGCGGTGGCGCCCGAGGGCGGGGCCGGCTCCGCCGTCGGAGTGGAGCTGACCGCTGACGCCCCCGTCGACCGCCGCCTGCAGGGGCAGACCTTGCCCGACCGACACCTCGGAGGGATCCCTGCGCTGGCCCCCGGAGCGAGCGCCGAGGTGCTCGCCCGGCTTCGCACGGAGCCGGTCTGGATTCGAGAGGGACGCCTCGATCTCACCGCCGCGGCCCCGGCGGAGCTGGGCGAGGCCGAACCGCTGCGCTGCCGCCTCGGCGCCGAGCGATCGTTGGCCCTCCTGCCCTTGATCGAGCTGCTGCGGGAGCTGGTCGCCGGGACCGCCTGGAACCCACCGCCGCCGCGGGCGACCTTCGTCCTCGACGATCCCAACCTGCACTGGCCCTCATACGGGTTCCTCTCGTTGCCGCGGCTGGGCCGCCACGCCGCCGACCACGGCTACCACCTGGCCCTGGCGATGGTCCCGCTCGACGCCCGGCTCGCCCACCCCGGAGCGGCCCGGCTTCTGCGCGGGGGTGGGGAGATCTCCCTCTGCGTCCACGGCAACGACCACTTCGGCGGCGAGCTCGGACGGGTGGCCGAACCCGCCGCGGCGCTGGCCCTGGCCGCGCAGGCCAGGCGGAGGACCAACGGCTTCGCCGAGCGCACCGGGGTACCGGTCTCGCCGGTGATGGTCCCACCCCACGAGGAGTGCTCGGAGGCGATGGCGGCGGCCCTGGCCCGGACCGGGTTCGCTGCGATCTCGATGACCCGGCCCTTCCCCTGGCTCTCGCCGCCACCGCGCCACTGGCTGAGCGCCGCCGGCGCGGACGCCCAGCTCGCCGGGTGGCGTTCGGCCGACCTCACCGCCGAGGGGCTGCCGGTGCTGCTGCGCCACCCCTTCGCCGCCCCCCACTTCTCCCCCGCAGAGGTCGCCCTGCGCGCCTACCTCGACCAGCCGCTGATCCTCTACGGCCACCACGACGACCTCGCCGAGGGGCTTGGCGTCCTCGCCGAGCGCGCCGCAGCGGTCAATCGGCTCGGCTCCGTCCGCTGGGGATCGATGGGGGCCCTGGCTGCCGGCAACGTGCACTGGCGCCTGGAGGGCGACCTGCTGCGGCTGCGCCCATACTCGCGCCAGGTCTCGATCGAGATTCCGGCCGGGGCCACCCGGGCCGTGGTCGAGCCCCCTTGGCAGGCCGAAGGGGAGCGGTTCGAGACCTGCGGCCGCTCCGGCGCCGCCGGGTTGCCCTTCGAGATCGGCGACCGGAAAAGGCTGGAGCTGCAGCTGCGGCGACCCGACGCGGTCGCGCCGGAGGGGATGGCGGCTCCCCCGCGCCGGCCCTGGCCGCTGTTTCGTCGGCTCGCCGGCGAGGCCCGCGACCGGGCGGCGCCGGCGCGTCGGCGGCTGCGCGCCCGCGCCTGAGGCTCAGCTTCCGGCCAGCGCCATTCGCACGATCGCGTCCTGGCGCTGTCGCCACGAGTTCGCCCGCGCGAACTCGAGCCGCTCCCCCTCGGAGGCGCGCCCGATGCCCAGCGCCGCCCCGATCGCCTCGGCGAGGTCGTCGCGGATCGCCACCCGCGGAGAGACGTCGCGAATCGGGGCCAGGTCGAGCGCCGCGACGGGGGCGCCGCCGGCCAGGTACTCGTAGAGCTTCAGCGGGCTCATCGCCCGGGTCAGGGGGCTGTCGACGTGCGGGATCAAGCAGGCGTCGGCGGCGGCGACCAGGGCGACGACCTCGGCCCGGGACGCCGGCGGGCAGATGCGGACGTTCGGCAGGGCCCGCAGCGGCGCGAAGTGGCCGGGGTCGAGCAGCGGCCCGACCAGCGAGAACGAGGCCTCCGGCATTGCCGCCGCGGCCGCGGCGATCGCGCCGACGTCGACCCGCGACTCGAGGCTGCCGACGTAGAGGAGCCGCGGCCGTGGCCGCTCGGCGAACCAGCCCGGAGGCGACCCCGGCGCCGCCCACTCCCCGGGGTCGACGCCATTGGGGACCACCGCGCTGGGACCGCTGGGCCGAATCGCCTCGAGGATCGCCGGCGAGACCGCGGCGACCCGGCGGCCGCTCTCGCGGACCCGGCGGTAGGCCTCGCGGTAGGCCGGCCAGAGCCGGCGCAGCGGCTGCGACTCGGCGAGGTCGTCGTAGGCGTAGAAGGTCACCGACGAAGCCCACTCCAGCGGCGCGAAGCCGGCGACGAGAGGGTGGGTCGTGATCAGCGCCGGCCGCCGCAGCCCCCGCCGCTCCGCCACCCGCCACAGCTGCGCGTCCCAGCGCCGGAAGCCGCGCTCCAGCGCCCGCGCGCCCCGCGGGTCGCTCCGCCGCAGGCGATGCGGCCCATAGAGCGACGCCCCCTCCCCGGCCGGGAAGGCGGGCGGGGGGCGCAGCGCCCCGCGCGCCAGCTTCAGCGGCAGGCTGCGCGGGGTCTCGGCGACCAGGAGACGGTCGACGTCGGGGTGAGCGAGCAGCGTCTCGACCATCCGGTCTTCGGAGAAGCACATGCCGCGGGCCACCGCGGTCCCCCAGCTGGCGTAGGCGAAGCTGAAGACGACGTCGCTGGGCTGGCCCTGCGCGGACACCACGGCCCCGCTCAGCGCGTCGCCGGCACGGGTCCGCCGGAACCGACCCGAGGCCGTCTCGCCGGCACGGTCTTGGTCGCCGCTTCGGCAGCCGGTTCGCGGGAGAGCACGGCGACGAAGCCGGCGAAGAAGCAGATCAGGTACGGCAGCTGGGGCAGGGCGAGGATGTCGAGCAGCGCCCCTCCGATCACCATCGCGCTCGCCGCGGCGGCAATCGCGATCGCGGGCCCGGCGCGATCGGGGTCCCCGCAACGGGCGATCCGGTGGGCGAGCAGGAAGATCGCGGCGAAGATCGAGAGGTAGGCGAGGATCCCGACGACGCCGGTGCCGATGATCGTGGTCAAGTACTGGTTGTCGAGGATCCGGTACTTCTTCTGGTCGTAGGTCTCGTAGCCGCGGCCGAGGAGCGGTTGGTTGATCACGTCCGGCTCGACCGCTGCGTAGTCGCTCTGGCGGTCGACGGTGCTGCCGAAGCCGAAGAAGTTCTGGGGCAGGAGCTGCGAGGTGACGCCGCCGAGGGCGCCGGGGGTGACGAGATGGACGAGGACGACGAAGGCGATCAGCCCTGGCGCCAGCATCCGCAGCATCCGCGGCCGGTAGGCGACCAGCACGGCGACCGCCACCACCGGGGCGACGATGCTGGTTTTCCGCTGGGTGGCGAGCGCGGCGGCGATCATGATCGCCGCCGCCAGCCCCCAAAGGACCTTCTGCCGCCGCTCGCGGCTTTCGTACAAGGAGATCAGCGCGTAGGGCAGGGCGCATGCCATCATCATCGCCGGCGCCAGGGGGTGGATGGTCGGGCCGATCACCGAGCGCCGGCCGATCGAGTCGAAGCCGTGGAGTTCGGGCGGGACGTTGATCGGGATGACTTCGCCGAGGCCTTCGAAGAAGAAGTTGTATTCGGCCCGGTACTCCCAGATCACCCCGATCGCCGTCAGCACGGCCAACCCGCACATCAGGTTCATCAGCGGCCGCACCTCGGAGGGGCGCACGCTCGAGGCGACGACGACGAACAGGGCCATGTAGGACAGCAGCAGCGCCAGCTTTCGCACCCCGAGTTCGAGCTCGCCCAGCCTCACCGTCGTCTCGGCATTGTGGACCAGGCTCAGGATCGCGATCAGGAAGAAGGCGAAGAAGGCGTAGTGGATCGCCGTCATCCGCAGGCGGTTGGAGCCGCCCATCATCACCAGGGAGAGGACCCAGAGAGCGACGATCGCGAGCAGGAAGGGGCGGTCCAGCTTCGCTTCCAGCGGCAGCCCGATCGGCAGGTCGATGCTGTCGAAGGGAACCAGGAAGAGCATCGCCATGAAGCCGGCGAGGCACCACGGCATCAGCCGGGCGGTGTGCGGCCAGTCGCCGGCGAGGCTCCGCAGGCTGCGGCGGTGGGTCGCGGTCAGATCCGACAGGGCGCCCGACCCGTCGCGACGCCTTGGGGTCACGGCCCGGCAGTCGCCGTGCCGCTTTGACGGCTCTCCTCCCGGCGCCTCGGTTGAGTCGCGGGCCCGGCAGGCGCCGGCTCCGAACGGCTGGGTTTGCCGGTTCCGTTCTCGGCCCCGGGGCGGGGCTCGGCGCCTTTTTCCTGGAGCCAGTCGCTGGCCTCGGTGCCGACCCGTTCCATGTCTCCGGCCAGGCGCCAGTGGCGCATGAACCCGGATGCGGCGGCGATCGCGAGGCAGCCGAGCCCGAATACGGCGAGGAAGGCGAGAGTCATCAGGACGTAGTCGGCTTTGCCCCCGACCAGCCCGCCCTCGGGCGCCCCGAGTTCGCGCACGACGATGTTTTCGACCAGCGGCACGGAGGAGGTGACCTGCGGATTTTTCTTCGGCGGAGCCACGGCTTCGGCGCGGCGGGCGGCGGCCTTGAGTTCTTCGATGTAGCGCTCGAGGACGGTGAAGGAGCTTTTCGCCAGGGCGAGCGCCTGGGTGGCGTCGGGCCCGATCGAGTAGACGGTGATGATCGGGACGTCTTCCTGGGCGGCGAAGACGAGGCGGTATTCCTTGCCCTCGTCGACGAGGTCGCGGGCGCGGGACTCGGCCCCCTGCTGGTCGTAGTCCTGGATCCCGGTTCCTTCGCTGAAGGGGCCGGCGGCGGTGATCAGGGCGGGGTTGACGTCGATCTCGGCGGCGATCTTGTTGACCGCGTCGCGGCTGCTCAGGTACTGGGCGTAGACCCGGGCGCGGGTCCCGAGGGCGGCGATCTGATCGGAGCCGGCGCCCTCGACCAGGGTGGATTCGGCCGAGTCGACGAGGATCTGGCCGGTGGCGGCGCCGACCGCGACCGAGCGCCGTTCGATCCCGCCGGGACCGATCTTGTAGGCGGTGAGGAAGGCGGCCAGAACCGCGAACGCGAGGAGGACGCCGAGGACGGCCTTCCGCTGCAGAAGTGCCCTGACGAATCCAACTACCTCCATGCGCGCTCCGTTCCTATTTCGGGTCCGATCACTCCGTCCACATGTCAAGAACGAAGTTCGGCCAGGAAAACTTGCTCGCGCCGCGGCCTTCTGCCCACAAGAGACCGACCCCGAGAAGCGTTTGTTCTCAGATGGGCGCGACCGAGGACGGGAACCGGCACGAGATGAGCGGCGACCAGCTGCGCGAGGCGACGGTGTCGGGCGTCCGCTGGTTCACGCTCGCCAGGATCGCGACCGAGGCCCTGCAGCTGATCAGCGCGGTGGCCCTGGCCCGCCTCGTCAGCCCGGCCGACTTCGGCAACGCCTCCGTGGCCCTGATCCTGATCCCGCTGGCGGTGATCCTCACCTACGAGGGGTTCGGCAGCGCCCTGGTCCAGCGCAAACTGATCGACACCGGCCACTTCGAGGCCGCGACGCTGACCAGCCTCGCCACCGGCATCGCCCTCAGCCTTCTCGTCTACTTCCTGGCGCCGGTGGTCGCGGCGCCGATCTTCAGCGACGAGATCGCCCACCTGATCCAGGTCGCGGCGCCGGCCTTCGCCCTCGCCGGCCTCGGCGCCGTCTCCCGCGCCCGCCTTTCCCGCGACCTCGACTTCCGGCCGATCAGCATGATCGAAACCGGCGCCCTCGCGGTCGGCGCCGGCATCGCCATCGGCCTCGCGGCCATCGGCCTCGGCGGCGAAGCGGTCGTGATCGGCGCCGTGGCCGGGATCGGCTTCACCTCGCTGGCGATGGTCGCCGTCTCGCCGCCGGGCCGCCCGCGCTGGCGCCGTCGGGAGCTGGTCGAAGTCAGCCGCTTCGGCGCCCCCGCCTCGGCCGCCGGGCTCCTCTACGTCGCGATCAGCAACGTCGACTACGCCGTCCTCGCCGCCCGCCTCAACCCCGCCCAGGTCGGCATCTACTGGCGCGCCTTCCAGATCGGGGTCCTCTACCAGGACAAGATCAGCGGCATCATGATGCGGCTCGCCTTCCCGATCTACTCCCGGACCAACAACCTGGACGAGATGAAGAAGCTGCACGAGCGGGCGACCCGGATCCACGGGGCCGTGGTCGTGCCGCTGCTGGCGATCCTGATCGTCACCGCGCCGGAGCTGATCCCGATGGTCTTCGGGGATGCCTGGCGGGCAGCGGTCGAGCCGACCCAGGTGCTCGCGGTCGCGGGGATGATCGCCGCGATCCTCACCGGCTACTCCCAGGTGATGCTCGCCGCCGGCCGCCCCCGCGCCCTGCTGATCTTCAACTGCGTCGTGCTTGTCGCCTACGGGCTCGCCGTCTTCCTCACCGCCAGGCAGGGCCTCGTCACCGTCTCGCTCGCGGTGGTGGGGGTCCACGTCGCGATGCTCGCCGCCGTCTACCTGGTCCTCTTCCGCCGCGTCCTCGGGATGCCGGTCGGCCGCCTCTTCACCGACCTGGCTCCGGCGGCGGCCACCGCCGCCCTGGTCTTGGCCGTCGGGCTGCCGGTGGCCGACCTGATGCGCGGAGCCGGCGCCGCCCCCGTCCTGATCGTCGGCCTCGCCGGCCTCGCCGGCTGCGTCGTCCAGGCACTCGCCCTCCGCGCCTTCTTCCCGGAGGTGTGGAGCGACGTCTCCCGCCTGCTCCGCCGCCTGCTGCCCGACCGGCTGGCGAAAAGTTCCACCGCCCCGCAACCGTTGACTCCGTGATGACCGAAAAGGCGACCCACCGCAAGCACGCCCGGGCGGGGATGCTGATGGCGGTCGCGACCTTCGCCATGGCCACCGCCGCGGCGATCCAGGCGGCCCTCTACCTCCACTCCAACGGGACCGACGCGCTGACCGACGGGTTCTTCGTCGCCTTCTCCCTCTACACGGTCTTCGGGGTCTTCAGCCAGAGCATCCGGGTCACCTCGGCGCCGCTGCTGGTCCACCCCACCCGAGCGCTGCCGCTGCGAGAGTTCGGGGCGACGCTCGTCTTCATCGCCCTCGTCGTCGCGGTGCTGACGATCCCCTTCGCCCACCCCCTCTAGATCGCGCTCGCCCCCGGGCTCAGCGACGCCGGCCGCAGCGTCACCGAAGAGGCGCTGCCGATCCTCGGCGGGGCGATGATCCTGCAGCTCTGGGCCGCCGGAGGGGCGACGGTGCTGGCGGTCCGGGACCGTTTTGAAGCGGTCGCGGGCGCCTACATCGCCGGCGCCGGCGCCGGCCTCCTCACCTACCTGGTCAGCTCCGGCAGCGCCGGCGAGCTCTCGCTGGGGTACTCGATGCTGGCGATGGCGGTCGTCACCTGCGCGCTGATGCTGATCAGCGTGCGCCGCAGCCAGCCGCTCGAGCCGGCCGCGCCGCCACGTCCGCTGCGGGTCCGCCTCTTGATCGCCGACGCCGGCCTGATCCTCGGCCGCACCAGCATCTACCTCGCCTTCAACGCCCTCTACCTGGTCACCCTGGCGCTGACCACCTCCTACGCACCGGGCGACGCGACCGTCCTCTCCTACGCGTACCTGTTCGCCAGCTACCTGGTCGCCGGAACCGCCTTCGCCTTGGGAATGTCCCGAATCGCCGACATGAGCCGCGAGGTCCGCACCGACGAGCTGAAGGCGGTCGGGGGCACCGTTCCCCAGGGCTTCCGCTACTCGATCCTGATCTGCGCCCCCGCCCTCGCCGCCTTCGTCGCCGCCGGGGCGCCGATCATCGGCGTCCTCTTCTCCGCCAGCTTCGACTCGGGCGACGTCCGGATCCTGCAGGAGTTCGGGGCGCTGCTGGCGATCTGGACCGTCGCCGCCCTGCTCGTCAACCTGCTGCTGCCGGCGATGTTCGCCCTCGGACGGGCGCGGTTCACCAACCTCCTCACCCCGGCGCTGCTCGGCGTCCACGTCGCCGCCTCGCTGCTCGGCGGGGCGCTCTTCGGAGCGGTCGGGGTCGTCGGTGCCGCCTTCGTCGCGCCGCTGCTCTTCGCCGCGACGATGCTGCGCGTCGGAGCGCCCTCGATCGCTGGGCACGTGGCTCGGGAGACCGGCCGCGACGCCCTCCGCTTCCTCCTTCTCGCCGGCGGCTGCTACGGCCTCGGGGCCGCCCTCGGCGCGGCCCTGGGCAGCACCCTGGCCGCCGCGACGGCCGCGGGCGCGCTCGGCTCCGTGCTCTACCTGGCGCTGCTGCCGCTGGTGGCCCGAAGCCAGGTCGACGCGGTCCTGAGAGCGCTTCCCCTCGGTTTCCTCAAGTCGCGGCGGCGGGCGACCCCCGCCGCCCCGGCCGCCTGAGCAAGCCTTACCGGCCCCCCTCAGGGCCCGTAGTGCTGCTCTGAGGGCACCCAGGTGACGCCGCGGCCGTTGGCCAGCCGGTAGTCGTCGGCGGCCGGGTTCAAGAAGGCCGGCGCGCAGTCCTTGCTCGTCCCCCCCGGCACCGGCCAGCTGTTGCTCTGGCAGTAGGTGTTGTTGGTGCCGCCGACGCTCGGCAGGCCGCCGCCGCCGTTGGTGAGGGAGAGCGCGTCGAAGACGTTGTTGGAGAAGTCGATGTTGGTGTAGGTGCCGGTGAGGACGGCGCCGCCGCCCCCCGCGCCCCAGCCGACGGTGTTGTTGCGCATCTCCCCGTTTGCGATCGGACCGTAGATCTGCCAGGGCGAGAGCTGGTAGCCGGTGCAGAGGGTCGAGGGTTCGCAGGGGCGGTCTTGGTCGACGATCAGGTTGTTGTCGGCGACGAAGCCGTTGATCGCACTCGACTGGTCCTTGACGAAGAAGCCCTGGCCGCCGAAGTCGTGGAGGTAGTTGCGGTTGAAGACGAGGTGGTCGCCGACCCAGACCGACTGGAAGACGTCGTTGTGGCCGCCGCGCTCGGTGTTGCCGCGGAACTCGTTTCCTTCCACCAGCAGGCCGACCCCGTCGCCGTCGGCGTCGTGGTAGACGTTGGCGCGGATCTGGTCCTCTTCCATCGCCCCGTCGAAGAGGTTGCCGACGATCCTGGTGTCGTCGCACTGGTCGGGCGGGGTCGCCGTGCAGACGAAGACCCCGTAGTGGTCGCCGGCGAGGATCCGGTTGTGGTCGACGGTGGTGCGGTCGACGTTGCGGGCGATCGTCACCCCTCCGTCGATGACAAAGCGCGAGACGGTGTAGCCCGAGGCGGAGACCTGGACGCTGCCGATCCTCGCCGCTCCGGGGTTGGCTGCCCGCAGGGTCACCCCCGGCGCCGCCTTGGAGGAGCCCAGGGAGACGGCCCCGTAGGTGCCGTCGGCGAGGCAGACCACCGCGCCGGGGGCGGCGGCGGAGAGCGCCGACTGGGCGGCGGAGACGCTGGAGGCGGTCGCGGTGCAGCCGCTCGAGGGCGGGGGCGTGACTGCGGTCACGGTCCAGCTGCGCGTGGCCGGGGAGGCGTCGGCGTTGCCGGCCCCGTCGGTGGCGCTGACCGAGAATTCATGGGCGCCGACGGCGAGCCCAGAGTACGCCCGGGGAGAGCTGCACGAGGTCCAGCTGCTGCCGTCGAGCTTGCAGGCGAAGGTGGACCCGGACTCGCTCGAGCCGAAGGCGAACGAGGCGGTGGTGGCGGTGGTGGATCCGCTCGGCCCCTGGGTGATCGTGGTCTCCGGCGCCGTGGTGTCAGCCGGGGGCGGCGGTGGAGTTTCTTCCTCCGGAGGCGGCGGAGTTTCTTCTGCCGGAGGCGGCGGCGTGGTGTCGGGCGGAGGCGGCGGCGGGCTGACGGTCCAGCTCCGCGTGGCGGGAGAAGCATCGGTGTTGCCGGCCGCATCGGTGGCGCGCACCGAGAACTGGTGGTCGCCGGTCGCCAAGCCGGAGTAGTCCTGAGGGGAGCCGCACGGGCCCCAGCTGCCGGCGTCGATACGGCAGGCGAAGGTCGATCCCGCCTCGCTGGAGGCGAAGCCGAACGAAGCCGTGGTCGCGGTGGTCGAACCGCTCGGCCCGGAGGCGATCGTCGTCTCCGGCGCGATCGTGTCGCGGCGCCGGCGCTTGGTGGTCAGGCTGATCCGCTCCGAGATCGCCCCGACACGAGCCGTGGTCCGCCGACAGGTTCTCTCGCCGCCGCCCCAGGCGGAGAAGATGCGAGCCGGGTGGGCGAGAAGAGCGGCTCGGCAGGTTCGGCCGCCGGGGGCCGCAGAGGACTCCGACGACGACAGCAGCACGAGCAGGAGGACTCCCAGCGCAGCCGCGCTCAGAAGATGAAGACGTCCCCAGTTCGGTATGCCGCTGCTTTGCATAGCAACTCCTTTCCGCCGTCAGGTGCCCCACCATCGACGCGGTGGTGCGGTCCTTTGACGCGGACGCTCGCTGCCGGACGCATGTCCGATGGGGCGCCTGCAGGCGCGGGATGCCCTGGGGACCCGCTGGCCGCGGGTCCTGCGCGGAGCTCTCAGGCGGCGGAGGCAGGAGCGGCTTTGCCGTTGCGCACGGGGCGCATGCCGCGGTAGAACTCCCGCAGGGGAGTCGAGCGGCCGAGCGGCACCGCGCAGGTCGCCACCGGCACTGCCGGGTTGCCGCGGACCATCGTCAGCGGCGGAACCGAGGTGGTGACGATGCTGCCCGCGGCGACCACGGCGCCGTTGCCGATCGTCACGTGCGGGAGGATCATCGAACCGGGTCCGATGAAGACGTCGTCGCCTATTCGCACCGAGGGCTTGGATTCGTCGGCGACCTCGCCTTGCTGGTGGGCGATGATCGTCGTCCGCATGCCGACGTCCACGCGATCGCCGATCTCGATCAGGTGCGGGAACGCGGTCTCGAGGATGACGTCGGTGCCGATGAAGCAGCCGTTGCCGATCCTGACGCCGCGGCGACGGTGCAGGCGGACGCGCAAGGTCTCAGCGCCCGGCCCGTAGAGGGCCAGGATCGCCAGCAGGCGGCGTTTTGCCCCCGCTGCGGTCGACTCGTACCTCATGCCGCAGCCGCCACCTGAGCGCCGACGTGACCGCTGAGCGGCCCCAGTACGGTCAGCGTCTCGGGATCGAGGTCTTCAAGCTCGAGCTCGACCCCGAACGTCTCCTCCAGCGCCACCACCAGCTCGACGAATCCGAGCGAGTCGATCGCGCCGCAGGCGCGGAGGTCGAGGTCGTCGGCGGCCGAGCCGGGATCGATGCCGTAGGCGGCGAGCGCCGGCCCGCAGAACTCGAGAATCTTCGCTCGCGCCGCCGCGGCGGCTTCGGCGCGGGTGCCCGGCTCCGCGATCGCCGCTGCCTGGGTGCCGATCTCCATACCCGAACAACGACTCGCGGGCGCCGTACTTTCGGTCTACTCGGATTCCGGGCCACAGGCGCAAGAAACGGTGCCGCGCCCGCGTTTTCAGGGTATGGCGGCAGTGACCGAGGCGACCCTGCTCAGCGGCTTTCTGCGACACGCCGAGGAGACGCCGGAGCGCCCGGCGCTCGAGGTCGGCGCCGAGCGCCTCGGCTACGGCGAGCTGGGGGCACGAGCGTCCCGGATCGGCGCCGCGATCGCCGCCGCCGAGACCGGCGAGGGGCCCGCCTTGACCGCCGTCTACGGCTCACGCACCGTCGAGGCCTACGCCGGCATCCTCGGCGCCCTCTGGGCCGGCAACGGCTACGTTCCGCTCAACCCGAGCTTCCCCGCCGATCGCTGCCGCGAGATGCTGCTCCGCTCCGGCGCCCGAACCCTGGTCGTCGACGGGGAGCGCGAGGAGCTGGTCGCCGAGCTGCTGGACGGCATCGCGGACCCGCCGACGGTGATCGTCGCCGACGCCGGGAGCGAGACCATCGACCCGGTCCCGCCGAAGCTCGGCGGCGACGCCATCGCCTACCTGCTCTTCACCTCCGGCAGCACCGGCCGGCCGAAGGGCGTCGGGGTCGCCCAGCGGAACGTCGTCGCCTTCCTCGAGGCGATCCGGGAGCGGTACGACTTCGGCCCCGCGGACCGCTTCTCCCAGACCTTCGACCTCACCTTTGACCTCTCGGTCTTCGACATGTTCGTCGCCTGGGGAAGCGGCGGCTGCCTCTGCTGCCCGTCGCCCGCCCAGCTGATCTCACCGGCTCGCTTCATCCGCGACTCCGAGCTGACGGTCTGGTTCTCGGTCCCCTCGCTGGGGGCGATGATGCGGAAGCTGCGGATGCTGAAGCCCGGCGGCTACCCGACCCTCCGCTGGAGCCTCTTCTGCGGCGAGCCGCTGCCGGGCGAGCTGGCCCGCGCCTGGGCTGCGGCGGCGCCCGCTTCGACGGTCGAGAACCTCTACGGCCCGACCGAGGCGACGATCGCCTGCACGGTGCAGCGCGTCCGCCCCGAGCTCGAAGGAGAGGACGAGGTCAACGGCGTCGTCTCGATCGGGGCGCCGCTGGGGGTGACCGGCACGATCGTCGTCGACGAGAGCCTGCGGGAGGTCGCGCCCGGCGAGGACGGCGAGCTGCTTCTCTCCGGCCCCCAAGTGACGCCCGGCTACTGGCAGGACGCCGAGAAGACCGCCGCCGCCTTCGTCAAACCTCCGGGAACCGAGGTCGTCCACTACCGGACCGGTGACCGCGTCCGCAGGCCCACCCGTCCCGGGGACCCGCTCGTCTACCTCGGCCGCCTCGATCACCAGATCAAGGTGATGGGGCACCGCGTCGAGATCGGCGAGATCGAGGCCGCCCTCCGCGACGCTTCCGGCATCGACGCCGCGATCGCCGTGGGCTGGCCCTTGACCGAGAGCGGCGCCGGCGGCGTCGCTGCCTTCCTGGCCGACCCGGAGGCCGACGTTCAGGCACTTCGGGAGGAGCTCGCAGAGCGCCTGCCCGAGTACATGGTGCCGCGCCGGATCGAGCTGCTCGACGAGCTTCCGCTCAACGCCAACGGCAAGTTCGATCGCAAGGCGATGCTCGCGATGCTCGACGAAAGCGCACCGACTCCGGCTTGATCGTGGCCCCCTCAGGGCCCGTAGTGCTGCTCTGAGGGCACCCAGGTGACGCCGCGGCCGTTGGCCAGCCGGTAGTCGTCGGCGGCCGGGTTCAAGAAGGCCGGCGCGCAGTCCTTGCTCGTCCCCCCCGGCA